>RCMY010001505.1_pt1 | contig 22131 bp, 21 predicted proteins | sample 2041341 | NCBI WGS metagenome assembly RCMY01 (sample SAMN09708234, study PRJNA481090) | Marine sediment metagenome, whole genome shotgun sequencing project.
AGGTAATACTTTTCAATAAATTTTGAAATTTCTCCTTTAGTCTTCATCATCATCGAATTTTGAAGGGGTATTGCCTGATCGGGAATCGACATCATAGGTGTTGTCATATTCCTCGTCCGCGGCCTCGCCCATAAATTTATAGGTTAACATTTTGTAATATAATTTTGCCGCCAAAAAATCGGAGGATTTGTCGTTCGAATTCGGACAAAGCTCTACGATATCAAAGCCGACCACATTTTTCTCCTCGAAGACCTGTTTCAAAAACTCCAAGGTCTCGTACCAGAACAATCCGCCCGGCTCGGGAGTACCCGTCGACGGCATAATGGAAGGATCTAAAGCATCAAGGTCAAAGGTAATAAGCACGTTCTCAGTCATGGCCTCGACAGCCTTGTCCATCCAAAATTCATCATTCACCATGTCGTGGGCGAAGAAGGTTTTTTCCTCGTCCATAAAGGTTTTTTCGATGGCATCCATAGAACGAATACCTACTTGGATCAAGTTAGTGGTCTGACTGGCCTCGTGCACGGCGCAGGCGTGATTGTATTTCGTGCCTTCGTACGATTTCCGCAAATCGGCATGGGCATCGATCTGTAGCACGGTCAGATTATCGAAACACTCGTTAAAGGCGCGTATAGTCCCAATGGAAATAGAATGTTCGCCCCCGAAAAGGGTCACGAATTTGTTGCGCTTAATGTGTTCCTTTACCGTTTTATGCACCGCATTGACCACGGCTTCTGGCGATATGTTTTCGGTGATGGCATCGGCCAGATGAATACCTTGTTCATAGACCTCGGTTCCGGTCTCGATGTCGTACAGCTCCATATTTTCGGAAGCGTTCAGAAATGCCTGTGGCCCTTTATCGGCCCCTTTGCCCCAAGTACTGGTGCCATCGTAAGGCACTGGTATCAAGACTACCTTTGCCGTTTCCAGTTGTGCGAATTCGTCGGGTATGCCCGCGTAATTCTTTGATGTGCTCATTGTATTACAGTTATAATGGTTATTCCTTTTTTTTACCCAGCTAATGGGATTAAATCTCTATATCTACCTTATCCTTTTTACCCTTTGCTGTTTCCTTTTTTCTGTCTTTATCTCCATCGGCAACATATCCTAAGATCCTTAGAAGATCTTCGGCTTTCTGTTCCGGATTAAAAAGTTCATAGGTGAGGTTTCCCTTTTTATCCTTATCGATCAAAATATGTTTAGGTTGCGGAATTAGGCAATGCTGCAATCCACCGTAGCCACCTATCGATTCTTGATAGGCGCCGGTATTGAAAAATCCTATATATAAAGGTTTATCCCGCTTATATTTCGGCAGATAGATAGCGGCCATATTCTGCTCACTGTTGTAATAATCGTCGCTGTCGCAGGTGAGTCCGCCTAAAAGCACCCGCTCATATTCATCGTTCCACCGGTTGATGGGCAGCATGATAAAACGTTTGTTGATGGCCCACGTATCTGGCAAGGTGGTGATAAACGACGAGTCGATCATGTTCCATTTTTCCCGGTCGTTCTGCTGCTTTTGATAGAGGATTTCATAGATGGCACCGCCACTTTCCCCGACCGTAAAGCTTCCGAATTCGGTGAAAATATGGGGTACCGGCACCTCGGCTTCCCCACAGGTAATATTGATCTGATTGATGATCTCGTCGATCATATATTGGTAATCGTACTCAAAGTGCAACGAATTTTTAATGGGAAATCCACCGCCAATGTTTAGACTATCCAAAGTCGGACACATCTTTTTCAACCGCACGTACACCTTAAGGCATTTTACGAGTTCGTTCCAATAATAGGCGTTGTCGCGAATTCCTGTATTGATAAAGAAGTGTAGCATTTTCAGCTCCACTTTATCATTGTCCTTAATCTGGTTTTCGAAAAACGGCACGATATTTTTGTAACCGATGCCCAAACGCGAGGTATAGAACTCGAATTTCGGCTCTTCTTCGGATGCGATACGTATGCCCACTTGGAAATCACCGTCAATTGCCTCCGATAAAAGTTCTATTTCTTCGTAGTTATCGATGATAGGAATGCAATTTTTATGTCCCTCGTTCATCAATCTGGCGATATTCTCGACGTACTGGTCCCGTTTAAAACCGTTGCAAATGACATACGTATCATCCTTGATTTTTCCGGCCCTTTTAAGGTTTTCCACAATGTTTATATCAAAGGCGGACGAGGTTTCTATATGGATGTCGTTCTTCAAGGCCTCATGCAGCACGTGCTGAAAATGGGAGCTTTTGGTACAATAGCAGTACTGATATTTGCCTTTGTAATCATGTTTCTCCATGGCATGGGCGAACCAGTTCTTGGCGCGACCGATATTCTCCGATATCTTGGGGAGATAGGTGAATTTTAACGGACTGCCATATTTTTCCACCAATTCATTCAACGGGATATCATGAAAACGGAGATATTCGTCGTCAAGGGTAAATTCCTCTTGCGGGAAATAATAGGTCTGATCGATCAGATCAAGATATTTTGTGTTCATGCGCTATTAGGGTCGTGTAAGGTTCTATATGGAAAGAAAATATAAGTGCGATTCTTAAGAATAAATGGTACAATTACTAAAAAAAGTGCTTCAATGCGTTTTATTTGGATGATTAGGGGAATGAACATATAGTCCTTTTCGCTATGGCGTAACAAATGAAAACAAAAATTCGCAAAAAACAAGGGCTTACGCAAAATTTACGATGAATCGGATGATTTGGATTTCGAACGGTATCCCATTTATTTTTATATTTAGGGATAAAACTGCAACTCATGAAAATCAGAACCTACCTTGGCCTTACAATTATCGGTTTTTTCTTTGGATATACCGCCATAATGAGTGCCCAAATTCGACCGGCCGTCTATATTTCGGATGCCGGCAACATCCGCCACGAACTGAAAATCGATGATGATTATATGGTCTATACCGAATATCAGCAATCCCCACCGAAATTTATTAAAACACTCGGCGGATTCTCTAGGGTCGAAGAAGCCGCGGGCAAACGCTTGGTAGTTTTATTGGAATTCAATTCGGATTACGAAAAGGATTCGTTGCGTATGTTGAGCATTCCTATGGAAATCGACGGGAAAAACCTGGTGCTGGATTGGACCTCAAGACTGACATTCGTCCCATTACCCATTCCGAAAAAATTACAAGACTTGCACGGCGCATGGCTTTTCGCCACCCGTGGACCTGATGAAGGCCAAGAACGGCGCGGTGATAAGAACCCTAGAAAGACCCTTAAATTTCTGCAGAACGGTCGTTTTCAATGGATTGCCTACAACACCGACACTTTCGAGTTCTTCGGCACGGGCGGTGGCTCGTTTTCTTCGGAGGATGGCAAGTATGTCGAAAACATCGATTTTTTCTCAAGGGATGACTCCCGTGTCGGGGCGACTTTGGAATTCGATTACGAATTGAAGGATGGCGACTGGCACCATACCGGCAAAAACAGCAAGGGAGAGCCGCTGTACGAGATTTGGGCGCCAAGGGAATAGGCTGCCCCGAAATTTCAGGGATTAGGGTTGGCTTTTTTTTAGGAAATGCGATGTTGTCTCATAATCTGATAACCAAAATCCTCAAATCAATTCCTCAACCAAAAAATTTCACCGAATATCAGCCAAGACATTTTCAACTTGCCTGTCTTCTTTGCGCTCGTTCCTTTTATCCTCCTCCATATCCATAATCAAATTCGCGATCAGCGCCGTCCATCCGGTTTGGTGCGAGGCGCCTAGGCCTTTGCCGGTATCGCCGTCGAAAAACTCGTAGAAAAAATGCTCGTTCTTGAAGTTTTCATCGGTTGCGAACACCTTGTTCGGGTCATCGGTATGGTAGTGGTATTTCCCTGTTTTATCCTTTTCAAAAAGGGTTATCAACCTTTTCGTCAAGGCATTGGCAATCTCGCGAAGATTGAGCTTGACGCCCGACCCTGTTGGGAATTCGTAAACATACTCCGGCCCGTAGTACGTATAATATTTGCGCAGGGACTGAACGATCATGTAATTTAGGGGCATCCAAATTGGCCCGCGCCAGTTCGAGTTGCCACCGAACATGTTCGAACGGCTCTCACCTGGTTCATATTGAATCTGATGGTGGCCATGGTGTCTGAACACAAATGGATGTGTTTCATGATACTTAGAAAGTGAGCGGATGCCATAATCGGATAAAAACTCGTCTTCATCTAACAGTCTTTTGAGTAGATGTTCCAGCCGAAAACCACGCATTATCGAAAACAGGTGGTCTCCATTGGTATTCTTTTCTTCGATTCGGGAAATCAGGGAAGCAAGATCTGGTCTTGTCCTGATAATTTCCGCAGCCCTGACCTTAAAGTCCTTTAATTCCGCAAACAAGTCGCTGGGAATAATTTCGACCGCGAACATGGGTATGACGCCCACCAAAGATCGAACCTTCAGCCTATCGGTCATACCGTTCGACATTTCGACCACATCGTAATAAAAATTATCGGTGTCGTCCCATAGTGATATATCCTCTTTGCCGATATGGTGCATGGCCGAGGCGATATTCAAAAAGTGCCTGAAAAACTTGGCGGCGGCCTCTTCGTAATTTTTATTCGTCTTCGCCAGTTCTAGCGACATCCGCAGCATGTTCAAGGTGAACATGGCCATCCAACTGGTGGCGTCGGCCTGTTGCATCCGGGTAATGCCCGACGGCATGTGGTTGCGGTCGAACACGCCGATATTATCGAGCCCCAAGAATCCTCCGTCAAATAGATTGGTACCGTGTTTATCCTTTTGATTCACCCACCAGGTAAAGTTGATCATCAGTTTTTGGAAGGCTTTTTCCAAAAAATCGGTATCGCCTTTCCCGTTACGCTCCTTATCCTTTTCGTAGACATTCCAAACGGCCCAGGAATGTACCGGCGGATTCACATCGCTAAAATTCCACTCATAAGCGGGAATCTGACCGTTCGGATGCATATAGCTCTCCCGAAGAACCAGCAACAACTGTTCCTTTGCAAAGTAAGGATCGATCTCAACGAAGGATGCCATGTGAAAGGCCAAATCCCAAGCGGCGTACCAAGGGTATTCCCATTTATCGGGCATGGAGATGACGTGTCGATTCGTTAGATGGTGCCAGCTAGCGTTTCGGGGGTCTACCCGATAGGGCTTCGCTTCCCCCGAACCTCCAAAGAGCCATTTAAAGACATCGTAGTAATAGAATTGCTTCGTCCACAAAAGACCAGAGAAAGCTTTTCTTGCAATTTCTTGATGGGCCGCGGGTAGGTCTTTTTGAATTACGCTATCATAAAAATCCTCGCACTCCCGGATCCGTTGCTCAAATATCGCGTCAAAATTGGCAAAGGGATCCTTCAATTTCTTTTTGCGCAAGCGGACCCTTACGGTTTTTTCTTCCCCGGCTCTCAGGTTCAAGGTATGCCAAATCGCCAACTTCGACCCTTTCTTATCAGGGTTTACGGTCGCTTTCCCGTTTACGACATGGTCGTTGATGCCATCTTTGGGATAATCGACCTCGTTAGATACGCCATAAATACGCTGATTATTGGTCTCGTTTTCACAAAAAAGCTGTTCGCCGTTCTCGTGGTAGAAGTAATACCTGCCATTTCGAACACTTCGAGATTGCACACAGTCTTCGGCCACAGATTTCATGCCGGGGCGTTCGAAGCGCTGGTTATGTTTCCAAAAATTACGGAACCACAGCTGTGGCAGTACATGTACCTTCGCCTTTCGAGACCCTCTGTTCACCACGGTGACCTTCATGAGAATATCTCCAACGTCCGCTTTGGCATATTCTATAAAACAGTCAAAATACGCGTTGTTCTTGAAGGCATCGGTATCGAGCAGCTCATACTCCGACTCGTCCCGGCTTCGTTTGTTTTTCTTGACCAATCCCAAATACGGGAATTTTTTGTGCGGATATTTGTACAGATACTTGCAGTAGGAATGTGTCGGCGTGGATACCTGATGAAAATAAAGTTCCTTAACGTCTTCCCCGTGGTTGCCCTGATCGTTGGTCAATCCGAACAAACGCTCCTTTAGAATCCTATCCTTGCCGTTCCAGAAGGCAGGGGCCAGGCAAAGAATCTCCCGCGAGTCACAGAAACCGCCAATACCCTCTTCGCCCCATCGGTAGGCATTGCTTCGGGCCTTTTCATGGTCTACAAAATCCCAGGCATGTCCGTGCGCGCTGTAATCTTCTCGAACGGTGCCCCATTGTCTTTCGGCCAGATATGGCCCCCATCTTTTCCAGTTCTTATAGTTGTTGGGAACGGCCAATCGTTCGGCCTCGGCATTTGTATTGGTCATATATAATTAGTGCGATGGTTAATGGTGAATCTAAATATAAAGCTAATCCGTAACTGTGTTTAAACTCAGGGAAAGTTTTACTGTATCGTCAGCATAAATAGGTGTTTTTTACTATTTCAAAAAAAATATGTCCTTATCACTAATAGATTTTCGACGGGAAGATGATAGGCAGCGGCAAGAATCGAACATAAGGCTGTGAGGCCCCCACATTTATTAGGTTTTTCATTTTTTACAGTTTAAAATGTTGACGATTTATGAACCTTTATGATGATTTGAGTTCTTTTAGTACAAAGGTACTTGAACGAATACAAATGGTAGGGGTTGGAGTTGAAGGAACAGGAGGATTCTTTATCAAACCATAAACATGACGTCGAATTACCGCCAAAAATTTCAGAGTGGGCTTTTCATACATGCATTACTTAGCGTCCTGATATTCCATTTCAAAATCTTTTAGCTTAGAATCTTAAAAGAAGAAAATGATTAATTTCGAAGGCCACGTTTAAAATGAATAACGTATGCACAATTGAAGCCAAAATTCAAGTTCGGGCTGCGGAAATTAAAATTGTTACGTGTGCCGGTAATAAAGCCTTCCTCGACCATACTGACCGCATTGGTCAGCATAAACTGTAGCATCACATCGCCAAGCTCCCAATTGACCCCAATGGAGAAAGGCCCGTAGGTCTGCGGTGATTCCGCCGGGTTGAGCAACCAATAATATTCCGAAACAAAAGAAAGATGGCGACCCAATTTATAGCGGCCCCCGATTCCCAATGCAAAATGGTCCTGGTTCGGCTCCCCGTAAAAAGATAAGCCTTTATGAACGTAGGTTGGCGCCAATTGCAGGGAAAAATTACGGTTCACCTTTGATGCGATCAGGGCCTGGGTGGTAAACGAGAGCCGGTCGGCAAAGGCATCCGCAATTGCCGGGTCGCTTTCGCCCTGACTGTAATAACTGGCGTTCTGGAAAAGGGTAACACTGACCGGAGAGCCTTCCTTTCCGGCCGATTGGTGCACCACGCGGTACTTCAGAAAGCCATCAAAGAGACCGTCCCAAGTGGTGCCGCCCAAACCGGCGGAGAGCAGATCGGTCGCAGCATATTCCAATGCAAAACGGGTGCTCAAACGGTCGGCAAAAAAGCTTTGTGACCGTGGTGCAGGGCTATCCCAAAACCGGTTCGTCACAAAAATTTCCAATATGCCCTTTTTTCTGGTCTCTATCGAATGGCCAAAGGTTATACGGGTGGTCTTAAAAGTGGCCTCCGCATACTGCAATTGCTCAGGCCGCTCTTCCTCCAGGATCTGGAGAAGGTCTTGGGCGCTTCCCGATAGTACTGCTAAAAACAGTACGATTAGCAATACTATGTTATTCTTCTTTATAGGGCTCATATTCAAATCTAAAATCTACGGATATAACTTTAGCGATATTCCCCGCCAAAAGCGCTGGGATTTTAATTTCGTAATCATCGACCATGGCCTCAAAATCTCCGCTCAGTTCGTAACTGCCATCAATATAGGCAATCTTGGTCTTAATCTCGAGTGCTGTAGAAACGCCGTGCATCGTGAAATTGCCTTTGATAATGCGGGTCTGTTCCTCTTTGAGCAGCGGGTCGAAATCACGTATCTCCCCTTCGAAGGTCGCCTTCGGATACATATCGGACTCCACATAACTTTCGTTGAAATGTTCGCGCATCAAGGCTTTTTCAAAGATAAAGGCATTCATAAGCATACTTACCGCAATACGACCGTTTGAAAGGTCGATAATGCTCAACACCTGATTGTTTTCGGCTTTAATGTTCTCCACCGGGGTATAGGAAAAAAAGGCGATACGCCCCTGTCTGGCTATCACCTTTTGGGCGACAAGTTGATGGCCGGCACACAGCATAAAACACACTAAAATGAGGAACCTATTCATGGAGATTATGGTGGGTTACAATACAATTTAAGAAAACGGCATCTTTTAAAAATCCTTTGAAAACACCTTTTACCCTGATGGTGTCATTTTCTTTGAGCCATTCAAGTTTTTTTTCCTGTCCCCTTTGCATATCACAAATGATATAGGGCGATTGGTCCAAGGCACCTTTGAGTAATATCGTATGCCTGCTATTGAGTGTGTTAATTTTTTTGATGCGCCCTTCTATTTCTACCAACTGTTCTGGTTTCAGGGTGGTAATCCCCGTATTTGGTTTAAAATAATCGCTGATGTTATCGACCGTAATTTCGATCAAAGGTCGCTCATTTCCATACGTAAACCAATCGGGCCGGTTGATGTACCACCCTAACAGCACCCCCACCAAAACTACGGTCAGGGCCACCACAATATATGTTTTTTGAATCTTTTTCACTATTCGGGCTACTTATTCATGCCAACTTTCGTTTCATTTTTCGGTAACGTCAATAAAAAACCAGGATGCCCATAGGGATCCTGGTCTTAAAAATAACACTTTACTTGCAATCTTCTTTTTCAATCTACTATGTTGAGCGTTCCCGTCATTGGACTATGGAACTCACATACGTAGTACAAGGTATCGGGCGCATCCATGGGTACGGTAAACGTCACTTTGCCCTCAGATGCTCCGTTGTTATCAACTCCATTAGCATACGTATTGTCGGTACCGGTACTTTGTACCGACTTAATAAGGTAAGGGTGGCCCGGGGCAGTCACATTGAACTCGTAGGTTTGCCCACGGGTCAGGGTCAGGTCTGGATTAACGGCATCCGTCAAATCATCACCATTCAAAATGTAGGATGTAGCACCGTCATTCGTAACCGAGTATACTACGCTTTCATTTTCAGCTTCGGGTGCCGTTTCCGTATCGGGGTTTACGATTGGCCAAACTCCAGCGGCCGGAAACCCTACACCATAATTATCGCCTCTCGCCTCATCTTGGCCAAAATAGTAAAGCGGCCATCCTTTATAGGTTAATTGTTGCTTGCCAAATACAGCGATACTTCCAAAATCGGCGGCATCCAATATGCTAGGCACCTGATTCAACTCTTCCTCAAAAATAGGCCATACGCTATTGTTCGAAAAATCTTCCCTAGTAAAATTATTGACCCCATTGGTGTCATTTATAAAACCGTACAAGGTGTTTCCGAACGGATCGGTCATATAAAAAGTAGCCCCGTCTCCCGGCTCATAATCGCCGGTAAGGTTGGTTTCGACACCATCGCGATCACGGCCTACCAATTGTGCCTGTACCATCATAACGGAATAATCGGGTTTCGCCGCGAACCAGACTGCGTTGACCCCGTCACCGTTAACGTCGCCTTCGGCACTGTCGCTGGCATAAGAATACAAGGGCCAACCTTTGTAGGTGGTTTGCATGTTGCCGTCGCTTCGCGTTATCGACCCGAAGTCATCGGCTTCCAATCCTTCATCTAAGATGAGATCCGATTCATAAAAAGCGGGCCACGTATTGAGACACCCATCGGTGCAGTTGGAATTTTCTTTGGCATCCAATGAGAAAAAATAAAGCGACATTCCATCGGTGTCCGTTAGCATATTGCCAAACGTACCGTCATTTCTCAAACGAACGGTGTTAGCTTCTGGAGTTGGGGTCGGAGTTGGAGTTGGGGTCGGAGTTGGATTATTATCCGGTGCGGGAGTCGTGCCTCCGTCATCCGTGGAACAATTCAATAAAAACAATACCGAAAACAATAAAATCAATGGCTTTTTCATAGTAGCATTTTTTAGGTTCATAAATTCAAATAAAGTTTAAAATCAGTACGTGTTGTCATTAATCTTACTCAAAGGGAATATCAGGCTTTGAAAGGGAAATTCAGGACTTTAAAAAATGGCCCTTAGAAAACCCTGAGGATATTGAATCCGAAATAAATATTCCCGTTCCCCCAATCCCCGATAGCTTCCCCCAAAAAGTTATTAATGTTCATAGGCTGCGCATTGGTGAAATGCAGCTGAAATACGTGGCCTCCGGTTTCAATATCCAACCCAACAGAAAGTGGATTTACAAAAGGAGAATCCCCGGTTCGGTTCAAATGCAGTCCGTAATCTACATTGATCGCACAGCGTTTGGAAAATTTAAAGCGGCCCCCGACCCCCAGTGCGAATTGTGAATTATCCTGCTCTTCGATTGAGACCAGATTATCGTGAAAATAGGTGGGAGCCAATTCAAGGGATACATCCCTCGATACCTTTCGCGAAACGAGCAGCTGACTGGCATACCCTAAACGGTGTTCCAACTTTAGTCCTGGTAACTCTTGCTCGTCCAATGATCCGTTGAGCTGTAGACTGTTGAACCAAACCATAGTCACCGGAAATCCCGAAGGGGCCTGTCGGGCCAATCGGAGCTTAAGGGAGGTCTCGTACGTTTTCTGAAACGAACTTCGTGAAATACCAATGTTTATACCATCGGAAATCCCGAAGATAAAATTCAGCCGGGTTACCGCCTGATCTAGGCCGAAAAAATCCTCGATTCCGGTCTTGACCGAACCAAAACGGTGAGAAACCACAAAAAAGAGCTGCTTCTGCGACACCATTTTGGTCGTTTCCAGATTGATGAGCTTTAACCCTTTGAAGGCGGCGATTTCATAAGAACCGGAAACGTCAACGGTATCTATTTCGTCAAGAAGGTCGTCTTGGCTCCAGACAAAAAACGGTAATAGCATTAGAAAACAACTAATTTTATTCATGTTCGAAACGATTTACTTTTAATTTAAAACTGTTCTATCAAGATAGCCTGATCTACCCTCACTACCTCCAACAGATCATCGTAACCTACACATCGGCCCTTGATCGACACCTCCCTACCTATTTCCAAACCTGCAGGTAACTTTTTCAAAAAACGTACCTCGACCTTCTTGTCGAGGGTCAGCGATTTTTCGTCCAAGGCCGTAATTCTTCCTTTGGTCTGGATAACCTGGTCCGCCATTTTCGTTTTGGGCCCAAACCTTCTAAAACTTTCCTCCAGTTCGGAAGAAGTGACCGTATACTTGACTTCTTCTTCCTGAATGTTTCTATGGGATTGATTCAAATAGAAGTATCCATAGCCTATCAGGATGATTAGCAGGCCAAAAATGCCTAGAAACAGGTGTCTTTTAGTCATCTTCATTGGCTAACAGCTTAAAGTCGAACCGTACCATAACTTCTTTGGCAATCTTGTTTTCCACAATTTTGGGAATCTGAATATCAAAGTCTTGCGGAAGTACCTTAAAGCTCCCCTGTAGTGAGACTACACCATTTATCAGCTGGATTTGAACCACCGGCTCGATCGATTTTTTTTGCTCCCTGATTTCAAGTACCCCTTTGATGGTATATTCCTTACTCCCACTTCCAAGGTCGTTCAGATCAAAATCACTTATTTTTCCCCTGAAAATCGCCTTTGGATATAAATCCGACTCAATATAATTTTCGTTAAAGTGCTCTTGCATTAACGGATTTTTAAAGCGAAACCCACGAATAAGCGCCAAGGAGGCAATTTCGTTTTTGGAAACATCGAAAATGGCGGTTACCGATTCGTTTTTTGCCTTTACCTCTTCAAATAATTTTTCCGAGGCCTCAAACACAATCACGCCCTTTTTATCGAGGTATTTGTCCTGGCCATGTACAGCGAACACAGTCAGCATACAAAAACCAAAAACCCATAAAAAAAAACGGTGTTGCATCCTGTTTTTCATATTGATGTCCGCCACATTTATTGTTCTACAAAACCTTCGTCTGCCCATTGTTCTATTAAATCGATGGTCGCCTGAGGTAGCCTGCCTGCGGGCGGCATTGCCGCGGGCTCACCGGTTTGGCGTTTCATCGCGGAGAGTAAATTGCCCTTCTCCGTTTTATCGCGTACCCGATCATAGGTATTCAAGGCAAAAGGAGCTCCGTTTACCGGGGGATCCTTATGGCATGCCACACAGTTATTGCTGATAATTTGCTTAATGTTTGCCTCGTAGCTAACGGCGGTGGGGCTATCTGGCTCCCTTAAATCGGATTCACTATCATTCGTACAGGAACCGAACAACAGGCCGATGAGGGTTACGAGCAGGATTTCTTTTCTCATAGTTCACTTGTGAATTGGACGTTACTTGCCAAAACAACGAACTGGGTTTGTAAGCGACAATAAAACTTAGGTGAAAGGGAATTTTTCGGATTGAAAGGGAAAATATAGGATTAAAAAAAATACATGGTTCGGTTTTCGGTTCTTGGGAAGGAAACTGCGATCGTTTGTTTCACGGTACTTTTCAAATTAGTATATTCGAAAAAATGACCCGCCGACATGCGTAAGGACAAGCTTTATTTTCTCACGTTCATTTCCGTAACGATCATATACCTGATCGTCGCGTTGATCGCAATTCGGTTCGCCCTGAAGTCAAGCACCCTTGAATTGGTGACTACTGAGCTTGAAATGGGCAAAAAAGAAGCGCGTTCGATGGCGACCCTTGTGGGGCATGAATTGAAACAAGGTGTCGTTAAAGATTCGGTCATAAACCACTTCCAGACAAGTATCAGGAATACGGACCAAGAGCAAATTTTTATCAGTATTCTCGATTGGTCCGGGCGAATTGTTTGCCATCCCGACGTGAAACAGGTCGGGCAAAAGATGGGTTCAAGCACTTCTTTTGTATCATCGGTGGCCGATAACCTAAATCCGAATGAGTTTTACGATCTGCTGATGCAACGAAAGGAAAACAGGTCGGGCAATGCCGATAGTGAGACCTCCAAAAGTTCCGATGTGATTTTTATGTTTCCCGTTCAAAGTTCGGATTGGATAGTAGCTTCCAATGTGAATGTAAAACGTCTGTTTTCACAACTAGAGCGGTTGCGAGATCGGTTTTATACCCTATTTGCGGTTTTAGGACTTGTTATTATACCTGCCTTTGTAATTACGGTTCGATTTATCGGCAGTAAATATGAGAACCGACTGGAATTGCAAAAACAAAAGCTGGAGGACGAAGTGCTCAATTTTTCGAAATTGAACCGGGCTTTGGGCGATTATCAGCAAAAAGTAAATGAAGATCCTTCGGTCTCCGAAAGTAAAAGAAGAATTCTGACCCATCGGCACAATGAGTTATTATCCACTCAAACTGAAAAAATAGCTCATATCTATACTGAAAACACCGTTACCTATGTGGTTTGTTTTGATGGTTCGCGTTCGACCACCAATGCAAGCCTAGATGAATTGTATTCCCAACTGGACGAGAATTATTTCTTCAGGGCCAACCGCCAGTATATTATTGCCATTTCAAATATTGTCAAAATCGTCAAGTACGGAAACAATCAGCTGAAACTGTTGGTCTCACCAAAAACGAACTCACCTATTTTGATAAGTAAAAACCGAGTCGCTGAATTCAAGAACTGGCTGGATAAATGATTTTCCATGAAGGTTGATAAGTAGCCTCGGTAACCCAGAAACTTCGAAGGAACCTGCCTGCCGGCAAGCAGCCTTGCGTATAATGTTTAGCGGATTATTGTAGCCTCGGCAAGAATCGAACTTGCATCTAAAGTTTAGGAAACTTCTATTCTATCCATTGAACTACGAGGCCGAATATTAAGGACGGCAAAAATAAAGTTTTTTTCGGGAGCGATGAAAGTCCGCCGCAACTTATTTATCCTTCGTTCACAAGTTATCGAAATCTTGGTTATCTTGGTTGCCTAAAAACCAAATGACCCTCTCCCCTTGGGATATCGCCATCGTAATCGCCTACGTCGTCGGCGTGCTGGCACTCGGGTTCTACCTTTCCAATAAATCATCGAAAAACCTTGAATCCTGCTTTTTAGGGGGCAACGAACTGCCCTGGTATTATTTGGGGCTCAGCAATGCATCGGGCATGTTCGACATTTCGGGCACCATGTGGTCGGTGGGCATCCTCTTTGTCTATGGATTGAAAAGTGCCTGGCTCCCGTGGCTTTGGCCCGTGTGGAACCAAGTCTTCGTCTTCGTCTACCTCGCCATTTGGATGCGCCGTTCCAACGTCATGACCGGCGCCGAATGGAACCTTCCGTTTCGGCGATGGCAAGGGCGCCAAACTTTCGCACATTATCATCGTCATCTTCGCGGTCATCAGCGTACTCGGTTTTATTGCTAATTTCTTCGAGGGCATCGGTAAGTATAGCACCTCCATTCTACCTTGGGTTATGTCTTTCGATTTCTTGGGATATCAGGTATCCTCAGCCCGTAGCTATGCGCTCATCATTTGCGGATTGACCTCGTTGTACACCGTAAAGGGGGGCATGCACAGCGTGGTCGCCACCGAGGTGATGCAGTTCATAATTATGACCATTGCCTGTTTCGGCGTGGGTATCGTGGCGTACAATATGGTTACCGCAGAGCAGATTGCTGCCGTAGTCCCCGAAACATGGGACCAGCTTTTCTTCGGATGGAATTTGGGACTGGATTGGAGCAACTCCGTCTTTCCACAGGTAAATAACAAAATCGAATCCGACGGTTTCGATCTCTTCGGCATCCTCTTTATGTTAATGGTACTCAAAGGGATATTCGCGTCGATCGCCGGGCCCGTACCAAGCTATGACATGCAGCGGATACTCGCCACTAAAACCCCCGCCGAGGCCGCTAAGATGAGTTTTTTGACCATTTGTGTGCTCTATATTCCGAGATATTTAATGATTATCGGGTTCGCCGTGCTGTCGCTTGTATATCTCGGCCCCGAACCGCAGGCCATGGGGATTTTGGGGGCCTATCAAAGAGGAAGTGATGGCCGAAGACCCAACTTTCGTACCGAATATAGATTTTAAACGAGATAGCTTTAATATCGTGGTCGGTATCGTTTGGCAAATGGCGCAGGTAGTCATCCCCATCTATTTTATGCTGCGGAAGAATACCGAAATGGTTATATGGAGCGCCGTATTGATCTTGACAAGCTATTTATTGAAGCGATTTTGGTGGGATAGATTGGAAAAGGATTAAGGTCACGAACCTAAACAGGATGCACTATTTATGCAAATAACAGGAACTTTCATAGACGAAATAAGCCATGACATTCCCCATCAGAATTGGGGTGCCAAAGAATGGGATGTCGATTTCGCCCACATGAAAAAAATGGGCATCGATACCGTTGTCCTCATTCGTTCGGGCTATCGGCGGTTTTTGACCTACCCCTCCGCATATTTGATGGACAAGTACGGTTGCTTTAAACCGCCCATAGATTTGGTAAATCTATTTTTAAATCTCTCCGAAAAGTACGGTATGACCTTTTATTTCGGCACCTACGACAGCGGTAAATATTGGGATACCGGCGATATGCGCCACAAAATCCACATCAACCTACACATCATCGAAGAGGCGTATCAAAAATATGGACATCATAAAAATTTTGGAGGATGGTACCTCAGCCTAGAACTGAGCCGAAAGACTAAGGGCGCCGTAGCATCCATCGCCAGATTGGGCCGGCAATGCAAGGCCGTCAGCAACGGTCTGCCCGTACTGATTTCCCCATGGATCGATGAAAAAAAAGCGATCGGGGCTACCGAGGGGCAGCTTATCAAAGATGACGGCATTTCCCTGAAAGAGCATGAAAAAGAATGGGACGAGATTTTCGACGGTATCAAAAATGACATCGATATCGTGGCCTTTCAAGACGGCCACGTCGATTACCATGAACTGGAAGACTATTTAAGGATAAACAAAGCCTTGGCGGACAAACACGGATTACAATCATGGACGAATTCCGAATCTTTCGACCGCGATATGCCCCTCAAATTCTTGCCCATCAAATTCGAAAAGCTACTACTAAAATTGGAAGCCGCCCAATGCGCCGAATGCGAAAAGACGATTACTTTCAAGTTCTCGCATTTTATGAGTCCGCAGTCAGCATATATACAGGCGCGTAATCTGTACGACCGGTATATGGAGCAGACAAAATAAAAGTCATTTTAAAAAGAATATTCCTATCATCCTTTCACAGAACAAAATCATATCTTGTAAGCAGAAAAAAATCAATATCATGAACGAAAAAATAAATCCGTCTGCCGGTGAAGCAACGCCACCTTCTAAAAAGGTGGAAGTGCCTACCGGCGAGGCAGGTTCCAGAAGGAACTTCGTAAAAAAAAGTGCTTTGGCTTTTATGGCCGGTAGTATTTTACCACAATTCAGCGCGAAGAGCTACGCCAATATATTGGGGGCGAACGAGACGATCAACGTTTCCGTGATGGGCGTCAACAGCCGTGGCAACGCGCTGGCACAAAATTTTGCGGCCCAGAGCAACTCCAATGTGATTCACGTTTGCGACGTAGATAGCAGGGCGATTACCAACTGCCTCACTGCGCTAAAGGAACGTCAAACGGTGGAAGCCAAGGCCTATACCGATTTCCGAAAATCCTTGGAAAGTAAGGATGTCGATATGCTGGTCATTGCCGCCCCCGATCATTGGCACGCCCCCGCATCGCTTATCGCTCTTGAAGCCGGCAAGCATGTGTATGTCGAAAAACCCTGTAGCCACAACCCGAGCGAGGGCGAAATTTTGGTCAAGGCAGCCGAAAAATATGGTAAGGTAGTACAAATGGGCAACCAGCGCCGTTCATGGCCGAACGTTATGGCGGGTATCCAAGCGGTAAAGGATGGCACTATCGGTCGTGTGTATTACGGTAAGGGATGGTATACCAACAACCGCCCCTCGATCGGCATCGGGAAAGAAACCCCGGTGCCTGAATGGCTCGATTGGGATTTATGGCAAGGCCCGGCGCCTCGCAAAAAATTCAAGGACAATATCGTACACTATGACTGGCATTGGCGCTGGCACTGGGGTACGGGGGAAGCCTTGAACAATGGTACCCACATGGTTGATCTTTTGCGTTGGGGGATGGAAGTCGACTATCCTACTAAGGTAAGTTCGAACGGGGGCAGGTACCGCTACGAAGACGATTGGGAAACTCCCGATACCCAGATTATCAATCTCGATTTCGATGATTCCAAGACCATGTCTTGGGAAGGCCGAAGCTGCAATGGCAAACCGATCGAGGGAAGTTCTGTAGGCGTTGTTTTTTATGGAGAAAATGGAAGCCTGCTCATTCCCGCCGGAAATAGCTATACCCAGTTCGACCTCGACGGCAAGGTCGTTAAAGAGGTTGAGAATACCGAAGTTATCGATGCCCGAAACAAGAGCAATCCCGCAGAAAAATTGGATGCCTTACACATCCAGAACATGTTCGACGCCATAAAGAATGGAGGAAGTTTACATTCCGATGTTGATTCCGGACATAAAAGCACGCTTTTAGTTCAATTGGGAAATATTTCGCAAAGGGTAGGCCGGTCTTTAGAAATCAATCCAAAAGACGGACATATTATTAAGGACAAAGATGCCCAGAAACTGTGGACCCGGAATTATGAAAAAGGTTGGGAGATGAAATTATAAAATCTTCGAAGTTTTCAGGTCGAGCGCAGTCGAGACCTCATCGGCGCTCAGCAATTTTTAGTTCTTGACTGCGCTTCAACAGATACAATCTTTAAAAATAAAAAGCTCAAAGAATCCTGAAATGCTAATTACTAAACTTTCAACTAACCAATTTCAATCCATGAATTCCAGAAGAACATTTATAGAGAAAATGGGTAAAGGCGCAGCCTTCTCGACTTTGGCATTGGCAACGCCTTTCGACGCCACCGCGCAATGGCTTACCAAAAAAAACAAGGAAATGAAAACTTTTAAAATCGGTATCATCGGTGCCGAAAACTCCCATACCGCCGGTTTTGGCAAACTCTTTAATGTGGAAAAAGCCTTTCCGGGCATGGAAGTGAAATATGTATGGGGAGAGACCCAAGAATTTGCGGAAAAAGCGATGAAGGATGGCAAAATACCGAACCGGGTCGATGACCCAAAAGATATGCTCGGTAAAATCGACGGACTCATCGTAGACCACCGTCATGCCAAGTTCCATCTAGAACCTGCCATTCCCTTTATCGAGGCAGGGGTACCGACCTTTATCGACAAACCTTTCTGTTACCGGGCAAAAGAAGGCAAGGCATTCTTGGAACTCGCAAAAAAGCACGGCACGCCCGTGACCTCGTTCAGTTCGATCGCCAATAGCTATGACACTTTTGATATTAAGCAACAGCTAAAAACTATGGGCGCTATCGATCAGGTCACGCGTTACGGCCCGGTGACCCTCGATTCGGAATATGGCGGTATTTTCTTTTATGGAGTTCACACCTTGCAGCCCTTGCTATATCTTTTCGGCGACACCGTTGAAAGGGTCCGGGTCCAAAAAAACGGGAAAAATAGTTCCGCAAGCCTAGTCTTCGAAAACGGCATGATGGCAAGTTTGATCTTTACCATAAAAAATTATGGCTGGCAGACCTTCGTTGAAGCGGAGAAAGGGGTCGTTGAGCTCAAATCGAGGTTGGAAGAAAAGACACCCGGCAAAAATTATGTCGATATGGTACATATGTTCAAAACGGGCGAGACCTCAAGAAGCAACGAAAGTATCATCCATTGCGTTGCCGTACTCGAAGCCCTTGAAAAATCGGTGGCCAGCGAACAATGGGAAAAAGTGGCTAAATTCGACGAAATCTAAAAAATGATAATGAAATTACGTAGCATATACTTATCTCTTGTCCTAATTTTTACCATCTCCATGATATCCAATGCACAAAAGATAGAAGGCCTACTGTATTCCGATGGAAATCCGGTTTTACTTTCTTTGGATAAGGGAAAAATTACGGAAGTATCCTCTTTAGAAAAGGATGCCGAGGTTCCCAAGACCTACATCGCTCCCGGATTGATCGATATACAGATTAACGGCTATGTCGGTGTGGATTTTTCCGGTCCCGATCTTACCGTAGCGGGTGTAAAAAAAGCGACAAAGGCACTGCAGAAAGCTGGGGTTACCTCCTATTATCCCACGGTCATTACCAGTGATATCGAGCGGATCAAGACCAATTTCGCCATTCTTGCGAAGGCGAAGGAAGACCCAGAAATTGGCCCATCCATTCCCGGATTTCATTTAGAAGGGCCCTATATCTCGCCCATTGCCGGCTTCCGTGGTGCCCATTTGGAAAAATATATCAAAGCTCCCGATTGGGCAGAATTTCAAGAACTACAGAAAGCGGCCAACGGCGGTATCAAACTGATTACCCTAGCTCCGGAATTGGAAGGTGCCATCCCGTTTATCCATAACCTTGTCGAGAGCGGGGTAACTGTATCCTTGGGCCATCACAACGGTTCGGCCGAAGACGTAGCCCTTGCCGTCGAGGCCGGTGCCAAATTGTCTACCCATTTGGGCAATGGCTGTGCCAACGAAATCAATAGGCATAACAATCCACTTTGGCCGCAGTTGTCCAACGATGCGTTGACCATCAGTATAATCGCAGATGGTTTCCACCTTACCCGTGAGGAGGTACGGACTTTTTACAAGACCAAAGGCGCCGATAAAACCATTTTGGTATCGGATGCCCTCGATCTCGCAGGACTTCCCCCTGGAGAATACACCCGCGGCGAACGCACCTTATTGCTGACCCCGAACGTGGTAAAACTTCCTAAGGAAAACGTGTTGGCAGGTGCTGCTTCCCCCATTAGTAAATGTGTTGGCAAAATCATGGAATACACCGAATGCTCGTTGAAAGATGCCATTCAAATGGCCAGCACCAACCCGGCAGAATTTTTTGCTTTAAAAGATTTGGGAACAATAGAACCGGGAAAACGAGCGGACATTATCCTGTTTACCATGGAAAATAACGAAATGATCATTGAACGGACCTACGTCGGGGGCGAATTGGTGTATACTAGGAAATAATCCTTTCGTTTCATCCCAAAAATTTTTGTTTGTAAAGCTGATTATAATGAAATAAGACAAGCACATCAAAAATCACCGTACCTCCATTTTATGAAAAACCTACCCATCACCAAAAAAATACTCCTCGCCCTTAGCGCCGTAGGCCCCGGACTTTTCCTTATCGGTTACAACATCGGTACGGGAAGCGTGACCACCATGGCCAAAACAGGGGCCGAACATGGTATGGGGCTGTTTTGGGCACTTATTCTCTCCTGTATTTTCACCTATATCTTAATGGTGGCCTACGGTAAAGTCACCTTGGTGACCGGTAAGACCGCGCTCTTTAATATTAAATCGGAATTCAAATATGGTTGGATGCTATCCCTTTATATCATCATAGCGCTTATTATCGGCGAACTGCTGGCGCTTATAGGCGTGATGGGCATTGTCGCCGATCTCGTCCAGGAAGGAATCCGCCTTGCCTTTGACGGTGAAATCGTTAGCACCTTTTGGATTATCCTGTTCTTTGTCGTTATTCTTTTCTTCTTGCTTTGGTACGGGCGCTATCAGACTTTTGAAAAAATACTGACCGTTTTGGTGGTCTTAATGGGACTTTCATTTTTGGTCGTTTTCTTTATGGTAAAACCTAGCTTCTCATCCTTAGTGGAAGGTATCGTACCCAGTATTCCCGATACGCCCGGGGCACTCGGACTTATCGCCGCCATTACCGGCACGACATGCTCGGCCGCTGTATTTATTATGCGAAGCACCGTGGTCGCCGAAAAAGGATGGGGCATAAAAAACTTAAAAGAAGAGAAAAGGGATGCGGCCGTTTCAGCGTCCATGATGCTGTTATTGAGCGGGGCCATCATGGCCGTTGCCGCGGGTACTTTATATATTTCGGGCCAAACTCTTGAAGATACTGTGGAGATGATCGGACTTTTCGAGCCCATCGGTGGAAAGGTCGCGGCGTTTATCCTGATTATCGGTATTGCCGGGGCAGGACTTTCGACGATATTCCCCATCGTGCTGATTGCACCTTGGCTGATAGCCGATTATCGGGGCGCACGAAGAAACATCCATTCCAAATCATCGCGCATCCTTATTTTCATAGCCCTTTTGTTTACCTTCGGAACGGTATTTTTAGAGGAACGCCCGCCTGCCCTTATGGTATTTTCGCAGGCTTTTCAGGCCTGTATCCTACCAGCAGTAGCCATCCCTATCTTTATACTGATCAACAAGAAAACACTCATGAACCAATACACCGCTAAAATGAGATGGAATATCGGGATTGTGGCCGTTATCCTGTTTTCTTTGCTGACGAGCTGGTTCGCTATTGCGGATTTCTTTTGAAGGCTTAGGAGTGGCGGTAGTCAGTAGTACACACACCTATTAAAGTTTAGAGATTTTCCATCCTACTTACTTACTTTAAACTAACATTTATCCAATAACAATAACCGAAAAGCTCAATAACACTATAATCCTAAAAAATGATAAAAACGCTAAAAGTAGACAACCTAGACGTCGCCATTTACGAAACGCCCGTCGATATGGGCAAGGCAGCGGCTGATTTTGTGCAACGAAAGTTATCCGAAGCCATCGCAGAAAAAGGAAGTGCCAATTTGATCTTGGCCACTGGAGCCTCGCAGTTCAAATTTCTGGAAGCTCTAAAGGAAAGGGATATCGAATGGCAAAAAATCACGGTTTTCCATTTGGATGAGTACACAGATATTTCCGATTCACATCCTGCCAGTTTCCGTAAATACTTAAAGGATAGAATACTCGATGCCGTAAAGCCCAAAAAAATCCATTTCTTGAACGGGGATGCAAAGGATATCGAAGCAGAAATGAACCAATATTCTGAGGCACTGAAAAAACATCCCATAGACATTGCCTGCATCGGGATCGGCGAAAATGGACATATTGCTTTTAATGATCCACCAGTAGCGGATTTCGATGACCCCAAACTGGTCAAACTGGTCACTTTAGACGAGGCCTGTAGAAACCAGCAATTGGGCGAAGGATGGTTTCCGACTTTTGACGATGTGCCCGAACAGGCCCTTACCCTAACTATCACGTCCATTTTAAACTGTAAAGCCATCAGTTGTGTAGTGCCCGATGAACGAAAAGCGGAAGCCGTTTACAATACCTTATATCATGATATCAGTACGGATTGCCCCGCC
>RCMY010001506.1_pt1 | contig 22127 bp, 19 predicted proteins | sample 2041341 | NCBI WGS metagenome assembly RCMY01 (sample SAMN09708234, study PRJNA481090) | Marine sediment metagenome, whole genome shotgun sequencing project.
ATGCCGCTGGTATTCGTATCCTACCCAAAGGTCGTTTGCTTGCCCGCAACGTCGCCATGGTGTTTGATACTTATTTGGCCAGTAAAGAAAAAGGACGTTTTTCTAAAGTCATTTAGCGTCGTAAAATTTAGCACTAATTTGAGCTTAAGTACTCAGTTCAGCTTAGACACAGAAGCAGAATCAAAAAAAGCCGACCTAATTTGGTCGGCTTTTTTATGGATCTAACATAAATCGATTTATTTGCTTATTGCAAAGCGGCAGCCACTTGTTTCAATAAACAAAATTCCGAAATCATTGTTTGGATCGCTTGGAGGGTAGAATATACTACCGCTCATCATATCATGGCCTCGCGGTTCATACATTAACCCCTTTCGAATCCAATCAAATTCTTTTAAAAAATGTTGCCGCTTTTCGCTCATCGTAGCACCGACCAAATCGGGACCGCCATGTTTTATTACCCTAACAGGATTGCCACACGTATGGGCATCGATACAAACAAATGTACTACTGGCCATAAAAAAATTTATTTGGTACGATTAATATAAGCGTTTACCCTGCGTTCTAAAATAGGTAATGTTACCGTACCCTGTTCTAAAACGATTTCATGAAAATCACGAATATTAAATTTATCAGCTAAAACTTCTTCAGCCTTTTTACGAAGTTCCCTAATCTTCAACTCTCCTATCTTGTATGATATTGCTTGCCCAGGCCAAGCGATATACCGATCCGTTTCGGTGTTTATCTCATGCACAGATAATGCTGTATTACTAGTCATGTAATCGACCACTTCTTCTCTACTCCATCCTTTTGCATGAATGCCTGTATCTACAACCAATCTACATGCACGCCACATTTCATAAGTCAATTTACCAAATTCTTCATATGGCGTTCTATAAATACCTAGCTCATTACCTAAAAACTCAGTGTAAAGTGCCCAACCTTCACCATAAGCAGACAGGTACATATTTCTTCTAAAATTTGGAATACTATCGCCCAACTCCTTATTTAAGCTGCCTTGTAAATGATGGCCAGGAACAGCTTCATGTGCAGTCAATGAAGGTAACGTATACAACGGTCTACTTTCTAGTTTATAAGTGTTCACCAAATAATATCCTGGTTGCGTTTCTGATGAAGGCCCCGAGTATCTGCCACCCGTATATTTGGGTGCTATGGCATCAGGTACTTTTATAACACCATAAGGGCGTCGTGGTAATGTTGAAAAATATTTTGGTAATTCGGCATCGATACGTTTTGCTATATCTCGTGCATTCATCAAAAGTTCATCACCTGTTTTTGCATAGAATTGAGAATCAGTTCTAAGAAAGGTCAAAAACTCTGAAAAGCTTCCTTCAAAATTCACCTCTTCAATAATGGTATTCATTTCAGACTTAATACGAGCGACTTCAGAAAGTCCTATAGTGTGAATATCATTTGCTGAATATTCGTTGGTAGTTGTATAATAATTAATTCTATTTTGATAGAATTCTAAACCATTAGGAGTTTCAGATACTCCGATAGCATTTCGTGTAGTCGGTATGTAATCCGATTCAAAAAAAGTTTTAATTTTTTTGAATGATGGTACCACCTTAACCATTATAATTTTCTGGGCAGCAATCGTAATTGAATCTTGTTGCGCTTTATTAATTACTTCAGGTAGCTGTTGTAAAGGTCCGTAGAAACTACTTTGAGAATAATCGTTAACAATATGAGTATCATAAGTAGATTCATAACCATTAAAAATGATTTTAGGTTGAGAAACACCTTCTTTCAATCCTTTTTTCAATAAAACGATATGCTCATCAACAAAATTAGGTATGGCACCAAGCATTTTCAAATACTGTTTTGCATCTTCATAGCTTAAAATTGGTGTTATCCTATAATTAAGATTTAAATGAAAACCTTGATCTGCCTGTATAGGATTTAAATACATTTTATAGTGATACTCATCTACCTCATTTTGGAGTTGAAATCTTAACAGTTCGCAAGAGATCAATTCAGTTTCAGTAAGTGCAGCTTTATCTAAACCCGCTAGTATAGCTAGTTGCTTTTCAGCAAATTCAGCATTCTTTTTCGCTATAGATTCTTTGTGAACGCCTAAGGGGTGTTCATTTCTATCAAAAGAACTGTACCCTTCAATATTTGAAATTATCGTAGATAATGATGTTTTACTTTCTTGAGCTTGAGAATACATCGTAAATAGAAGTAACGACATATTTAAAATCGCAATAACATAGTTGAATGTATAACTCAAGCTTTTCATAAGTCTATTTTAATTGGTATAACTACCTTCTTCTAATCGTACTATCCCTAAAGGATTTTCATTTTGTAATGCTTTTGGAAGAAATTTATTCGGCCAATCTTGAAAAGAAACTGGGCGTACCCATCTTTTGATAGCCGACGTACCTACAGAAGTAAAACGTGCATCGGTTGATGCGGGGAATGGCCCACCATGTACCATTGAAGAACAAACTTCAACGCCGGTAGGAACCCCATTAAACAAAATACGCCCTACTCTATTTTGAAGTGCATCAACTACATTACCAAAGGTTGCAAGATCCTTTTCTTTTCCTAAGATTGTCCCTGTTAGTTGACCTTCTAAATTATTTAATATTTCTTCTAGTTGTGCCGCGTCTTCGCAACTTACAATTACAGAAAAAGGCCCAAAAACCTCTTTATGAAGTTTTGTATTCGCTAAAAAACTAGAGCCGTTTACTTTCAATATTGTTGGTCGCGCTTCATTCGCACTAGTTTCTTTTGTATAATCAGCGATTACAGTAACCCCATCTTGCCCTGACAATTCTTTTTTACCCTCGTTATATTTAGTAAAAATATTTGGATGCAACATGCAAGTAGGTTCTAGCTTAAGTATTTCTTCGGATAAGGTGTTGGCAAAAGCATCTAATTTATCACTTTGTATACCTAAAACCAGACCAGGGTTCGTACAAAATTGTCCTGCACCTAAATTAATAGATGATGCATATTTCGTTGCCCAAGCATCTCCATCAGTATCAAGAGCCGAAGGAAGAACTACAACAGGGTTGATACTACCCATTTCTGCAAAAACAGGTATGGGCTCATCACGCGCACTTGCCAATTTATATAAGGCCGTACCACCATGTATACTGCCGGTAAAACCAACAGCCTTAATTTTTGGATGCTTTACCAATTGTTGCCCGACTTCTATACCACCACTATTTAAATTAGAAAATACACCATTTGGCATACCCATCTTTTCGGCAGCTTTTATAATTGCCGACGAAACTAATTCTCCTGTACCTGAGTGCATTGGGTGGCTTTTTACAATTACAGGGCATCCTGCTGCAAGCGCACTTGCTGTATCTCCACCTGCTGTTGAAAATGCTAAGGGAAAATTACTGGCACCGAAGACCACAACCGGCCCCAAAGGAAACAACATTTTTCTAATATCTGCTTTAGGCATTGGTTCCCTATTGGGTTGCCCTTTCTCAATTACAGCCTCTACCCATGAGCCATTTTTCAAGAGCGCGGCAAAAGCCCGTAATTGCCCCATTGTACGACCACGTTCTCCACGAGCTCTACCTTCTGGCAAACCAGATTCTTTACAATATGTATCTATCAATTCATCTCCCAAAGCCTCAATTTCAATAGCTATAGCTTCTAAAAAATCAGCCTTTTTAGTACCAGAAACATCTTTATAGGTCTTGTAAGCTTCAGAGGCCAATTCAACCGCTTCGTTAATTTCGACCGATGTCGCCTCGTAAAATGTAAAATCGGTCTCTTTATTCGTTTTAGGATTGAATGTATTATAGGTTACATCTCCTTGTTTCGACAACTTGTTTCCTATTATGTTTTTTCCGCTTATCATTTTCTATTTTTATGTAGTACTCAAAAATAAAGAAAGAACCTGTAATAACTTCTGATTCTTTCTTTACTTTTTAATCTAATTACTCTTCTAATTTCATCATAACTAATTAAAAAACAATTAGTTAATTCCTTTATACTTAGGCAATTTTGGTCTAGAAGCCATTCCTTTTTTAATAACAGCAGCTACGCGTTCTCTTTCTGCACCGATTAAAGGCAACCTTGGCGTACGTACATTTTCAGTTCCGATGCCTGTAGCCACTTCTGCCATTTTAATATTTTGAACTAATTGCGGACTAATATCTAATTCTAATAATGGTAAGAACCATCTATAAATTTCTAAGGCTTCCACAATTCTTCCGGCCTTTGCAAGTTCAAAAATGGCACAGGTTTCTGCAGGAAAAGCACAAACAAGTCCAGCAACCCATCCATCGGCACCCATCAAAACACTTTCTAGTCCTAAGGTATCAACACCTGTTAAGACCTTTAAACGATTTCCGAACCTTGATTTAATACGCGTTATGTTAGAAATATCTCTCGTCGATTCTTTAACTGCTTGAATATTATCACAAACCATTAGCTCATCGAACATATCTAAAGTTACCAAAATACCATAATCTATAGGGTTATTATAAATCATAACTGGCAAGGTTGTACTTTTGGCTGTTTCTTTAAAGTAGGTTACTGTTTCGTAATCATTTGCTTTATAGCGCATAGGAGGCAACATCATTAAACCTTCTGCACCACATTCTTCTGCAACCTCTGCAGCGTGAATAGCACCTTTTGTAGTCTGTTCAGCTATATTAATTATTACAGGAACCTCGCCCTTAACAAGCTTTACGGTTTCCTTCATTAATATTTTTTTCTCATCATAGGTAAGTGTACTAGCTTCCCCTAAAGTACCCCCTAATATTATTCCGCTTACACCAGCGTCTAATTGCGCTTTAATGTTAACTGAAAACATATCTAAATCTAATTCGTCTTTATTGGTAAACTTAGTAGTAACTGCAGGCATAACGCCTTTCCATGATATACTCATCTTATCTATTTTTAGTGATATCCAAAACTACTAGTAGCATACTAAACTTTGTACTATCATATTAACCAGACCTGAGACTATTCTACCCTATCATTATCTTTTATCCGATATAAAATGATAAATTAGATTCAAATGAAAGTATATCCTTTTAAAATACCGAAACCAGTAAATGAACATTTAATTGTTCAGATTGATAAAGAGCCTATATTCTATAATCGCTTACATCAACATGAAGAAATACAGATCAGCTATATCATAAATGGTACAGGAAAATTATTGGTTGGCGATAGTATACATCAATTTTCAAAAGGTGATATTTATGTAATAGGGAGTAATCTTCCTCATATTTTTAAGAGTATACCGGGTGAATTAAACGCTCATATGATTACTGTTTTCTTTACAGAAAATACATTCGGAGCTGATTTTTTCAAGTTACCTTACTTCAAAGATTTGCAATCTTTTTTCTTGAATTCAAATTGTGGATTCAAAGTATTATCAGGCGAAAAACACATATCAGATTTCATATTAAAACTATCATCTCAAGACAAGTTAGAACGATTTGTCACTTTTTTAAAGCTATTAGAGCTCTTAAGTACAGTAACCATAGAACCATTGAGCAAATTTATTTACTCAAAAACATTAACATCTAATGAGGGTGAACGCTTACAAGTGATATTCGATTATGTATTCAAGAATTTTCAAAAACCAATTGCATTAGAAGATATTTCTAAAATGGCATTCCTGACCCCCAATGCATTTTGTCGCTTTTTTAAACAACGCACTAATAAAACTTTTTTTCAATTCTTAATTGAGCTTAGAATAGAACATGCATGCCAATTACTAAGTACTAAAAAGGAATTGAACATTAACCTTATTTCTGATTTATCTGGTTTTAATTCAATTTCAAACTTCAACAAAAAATTTAAAAAGTTAAAGGGTGTAACCCCTACACAATACCAAGAATCTATTTTTAATTAGAATAGTAGGTTTCCATATTTATTATCCTCAAATATTTTATAATGAAAGATAGGTTTCTATATTTGCGTTTTTATAAGAATACAATTGCCCACGTGGTGAAATTGGTAGACATGCTACCTTGAGGGGGTAGTGTTCGTAAGGACGTGCTAGTTCGAATCTAGTCGTGGGCACCAAAAAAGGCTAGATTTATATCTAGCCTTTTTTATTTTGATAATTTTAACTTTCCAGTAGTACTTGACAATCCAATTAATTGTAAATTTGTTTAATCCTTTTTCAGAAAACATGAACAATGTAAAGAAGCAATTTAGTATTAGAGATTTAGAAAACCTCTCTGGTATTAAAGCACATACTATTCGAATTTGGGAAAAAAGATATAATCTATTATCACCAGAAAGAACAGATACTAATATTAGAACTTATAGCCTTTCTAGCTTGCAAAAGTTACTTAATGTTACCCTTTTGTATAATAACGGTCATAAGATATCCAAAATAGCAAAAATTTCAGACCATGATATTCCCTATGTTGTAAGAGAAATTGTAGCAAAACATAGTCATAAGAGTCAGGCAATAAATGCGTTTAAATTAGCGATGGTCAATTTTGACCAGACCATGTTCTTTAATACTTATAACGCATTGTTAAGTGAAAATTCGTTTAGGGAAATCTTTAAGGAGACTTTCGTTCCATTACTCAATGAACTTGGTCTATTATGGCAAACAGATACAATTAGTCCAGCTCATGAGCATTTTATAAGCAGTCTAATCAAACAAAAAATTCTCCTTAATACTGAAAAACTACAACACTTAGAACCTACTAAAAAAGATAAAGTATTTGTCGCTTTTTTACCAGAAAACGAGATTCACGATATAGGCCTTTTATATATTAACTATGAAATAATTTTAAAAGGCTATAAATGTATTTTTCTAGGACCGACAATTCCTTTGGAAAATTTAGAGGACGTTTTAAAATATTTTGATGATATTTACTTTGTGTCATATTTCACCGTTTTTCCTGAGAAAGACCGTATTAATAAATATTTAGAAGATTTTCGTGCATTGGTTTCAAATTACATCAATCCTAATTTTTGGATATTGGGAAAACAAACCCAATTTATTGACGAAAAAACAAAACCAAACTTTTGTAGAACGTTTAATTCTATAGACAACTTGGTAAGTAATCTATAATTGAAAGTTAATAAATGAAGAATAATTGCATTGTAATAGGTTCTGGTTTCGCATCTTTATCAGCAGCATGTTACTTGGCAAAAGATGGATGGAACGTTTCAATATATGAAAAAAACGACTCTGTAGGAGGGCGTGCTTCACAATTTATTAAAAACGGATTCACCTTTGACATGGGACCTAGCTGGTATTGGATGCCAGATATCTTCGATAAATTTTTTGCTGATTTTAATAAGAAGACTTCCGATTATTATCAACTGGATAAATTAAGTCCTGCATATAAAATTTTCTTTTCTGACGACATCATTACAATTGGTGATTCGATGGATAAAATTTGTGTAGAATTTGAAAGAATTGAACCTGGCAGCTCAAAAGAATTGAAAAAGTTTATACAAGAGGCACAAATTAATTATGATATTGCCATCAATAAAATTGTTTTAAGACCTGGTCTTTCTCCTTTAGAGCTTATATCAAAAGAAACCATTTTAAAAGTTGACCAATTTTTTAAAACTATTAGCTCACAAGTACGTAAGCGTTTTAAAAATCCAAAATTAATTTCTACTTTAGAATTTCCTGTATTGTTTTTAGGTGCAAAACCCAGCAATACTCCTTCATTTTATAGCTTTATGAATTTTGCTGATTTCGGTTTAGGCACGTGGCATCCTCAAGGGGGTATGTATGAAGTCATAAAAGCCATGCAGAATCTTGCTATTGAACTGGGCGTTACCATGCATACATCTAAACCCGTTGATAAGATATTGGTATCGAACGGTAAAGCAACAGGTATATCATCTGGTGGAGAAATATATAATGCAGATGTAGTCTTGAGCGGTGCAGACTATCATCATTCAGAAACTTTACTTGATCAAAAATATAGACAATATTCAGAGGAATATTGGGACAATAAAGTATTTGCCCCATCATCATTGCTCTTTTATATTGGTTTTGATACTAAATTGAAAAATGTTGAGCATCATAATCTATTTTTTGATACCGATTTTGAGCTTCACGCAAAAGAAATATATGATAATCCACAATGGCCTTCGAATCCATTATTCTATGCTAATTTCCCGACAATTACGGATACAAGCATGGCTCCAAAGGATTGTGAAACCGGTTTTTTCTTAGTACCCATTGCCACCAATTTAGAAGATACACAAGAAATAAGAGACCAATATTTCGAATTAATTATGAATAGATTCGAATTAAGAACTGGTCAAAACATCAGAAATAATATTATATTCAAGGAGGCATTTTGCGTTAAGGATTTTAAAGAGCGATACAACTCATATAAAGGAAATGCTTATGGCATGGCAAATACCCTAACACAAACGGCATTTCTAAGACCTAATCTAAGAAGTAAAAAAGTAGCTGATTTATATTTTACAGGGCAACTGACTGTACCTGGCCCCGGAGTTCCTCCCGCATTGATCTCTGGTAAATTAGTGTCAGAATTAATTATAAAAGATAATTAGTTTAACGCATGAAAGGAACTTTTGACCAAGTCTCGTACCAATGTAGTAAAGTCGTTACAGAACGATACAGCACTTCGTTTGCATTAGCAACAAAGATGCTTCATTCATCTATTCGTGGCCATATATATAATATTTACGGTTTTGTTCGCTTTGCCGATGAGATTGTAGATACCTTTCATGATTATGATAAAGTAGTACTCTTTGATAAATTTGAACAAGAACTTGAAGCAGCATTAATAGACAAAATTAGTCTTAATCCTATTTTAAATTCTTTTCAACATACCTATCATACGTTCAATATTCCTAAGCATTTGGTAGATTCTTTTATGAAGAGCATGCGAATGGATTTAGTAAAGAATGTATATCTAACAGATGCAGAGTACAAAGAATACATTTATGGGTCTGCAGATGTAGTTGGCTTAATGTGTTTAAAGGTATTTGTAAAAGGTGATATTGAGAAATATGAAAGATTAAAGGAATCTGCAATGGCTTTAGGATCAGCATTTCAAAAAGTGAATTTCTTAAGAGATGTAAAGGCTGATTTTGAAGAATTAAATAGATCATATTTTCCAAACACCAACTTAAAGGAGCTTGATGAGAATTCTAAAAAACGAATTGTCGAAGAAATTAAAGCTGATTTTAAGTTAGGTTATGAAGGAATTATCGGCTTACCCGCAGAAGCTAAATTCGGTGTTTATACCGCTTATAAATATTATTATAAATTATTGAAAAAACTGCAAAACACACCTTCATTAGAAATTAAAAATGCAAGAATAAGAGTGCCTAACTACCAGAAATTTGGTCTTTTAGCACGCTCTTATGTTAAATATAAAATGAACTTAGTATAATGAATATAATAGTTTGGATAGTAATTTTTTTAGGAACCTTTTTGTTCATGGAATTTATGGCGTGGTTTACGCATAAATATATAATGCATGGTTTTCTATGGAGTTTACATAAGGATCATCACAAAAAAAATCATGATTCTTGGTTTGAAAGAAATGATGCTTTCTTTATTTTTTACGCTATTGTTAGTATGTCTTTGTTCTATTCTGGCACCACTGGTTTTTGGTATGGCTATCCATTGGGGTTTGGAATATTAGCGTATGGTATAGCTTATTTCTTAGTTCATGACATCTTTATTCACCAACGTTTTAAACTCTTTAGAAACGCTAATAATTGGTATAGCAGAGGTGTTAGAAGAGCTCACAAAATGCATCATAAGCATTTAGGAAAGGGTGATGGAGAATGTTTTGGTATGCTCTTCGTTCCTTTTAAGTATTTTAAGTAATAACCAAATAGAGAATTTGCTTCTATTTTACAAATAAGTGAATATTCACCACAAAAGCAGTGGTGATTTTAGATTACCCGAAAATTGGTTCAACTAATGAGAATTAAAGGCTCGAACGAGACTCTATTTTTCTGAAATTAATTCGTTTAGAAGATTGTTCACCTTTTCATTGTCCCATTCAGCAATAGCATTCTGGTGTATTACGATATAGCCATTTTTGTCTATTAGGTATGAACCTGGCGGCTTGAGCATTGACAATGGGCTTGGTTCTCCTATTATTTGGTACGTTACTGGAAAAGTATAACCTTGCTCTTTCATAAAAAGTTCAACAGGTTCTCTCTCCTCGTTCGTTATTATATAGAAATTTATCTTATTACCAAAAGTATCATACAAGTACTGAATGTCCTTTAATTGTGCCTGTGATGGCATGTTCCAAGATGTCCAAAAAGTAATGAATGCTACTTTTCCTTTAGCTTCATTGAAATTTAAAATTTTCCAACTCTCATCTTTAAGCTTCCAATCATAATCAGAAATTTTACCTCTTTTTTCTTGCTGTATAATAGTTGGTGAAGTGGCAAAAATTCTATTAAGAAGTATTTTGCTGTAATCACCCAAAGGCGTAACAAAAAATGAAAGCACAAATGCAATAATCATTAGAGTAAAAACCGTCTGTCTCTTCATTGAAATTTAATAGGGTTCAAAACTAAAAAACTCCTGATGATAATCAGGAGTTTTGCTTACTTATTTTAAGCTATTGATTTATGAAGCGTTTTCTCTTTTAATTACATTAAGAGCAGAACCTTCTCTATACCATCCTATTTGCGCAGCATTATAGGTATGGTTCACTTTAATTACATCTTTACTACCATCAGCATGAACAACCTCGATTGTTAATTGTTTGTCCGGTGCAAATTCTGAAATATCAAGAAAGTTAAAAGTGTCATCTTCTTGAATAAGATCATAATCACTTTCATTTGCAAAAGTCAACCCTAACATACCTTGTTTTTTAAGGTTTGTTTCATGTATACGTGCAAATGACTTTACTATAACAGCAGCAACACCTAAATGTCGTGGCTCCATTGCAGCGTGCTCACGAGAAGAACCTTCACCGTAATTATGGTCACCAACTACAATACTACTAACACCCGCAGCTTTATAAGCACGAGCCGTATCTGGCACCCCACCAAATTCACCAGTCAATTGATTTTCAACTAGGTTAGTCTTGTGACCAAAAGCATTAACAGCACCAATTAAACAGTTGTTCGATATATTATCTAGATGACCACGGAAACGCAACCAAGGACCTGCCATTGAAATATGATCCGTAGTACATTTTCCAAAAGCTTTAATCAATAATTTTGCTCCTTTTAAACTTTCATCTTTTATAGGTGTAAATGGTTCTAATAATTGCAATCTTTCAGAGTCTAAAGCAACTTTAACAACTACTCCAGATCCATCTTTATCTGGCGCAAGGTAACCTGCATCCTCTACAGCAAAACCTTTTGGAGGTAATTCCCATCCTGTTGGCTCATCAAACATTACTTCTTCACCATTTTCATTGATTAATGTATCCTTCATCGGATTAAAATCTAATCTACCCGCAATTGCGATTGCTGCAGTTATTTCTGGAGAAGCTACGAAAGCGTGAGTATTTGGGTTACCATCTGCACGTTTTGCGAAGTTTCTATTGAAAGAATGAACAATACTGTTTTTTGGCGCATTTTTAGGGTCACTGTAACGAGCCCATTGACCGATACATGGTCCACATGCATTAGTGAATATTTTAGCATCTAATTTCTCGAATATTCCAAGAATACCATCACGAGCAGCTGTATAACGTACTTGTTCAGAACCAGGATTAATTCCTAATTCCGCTTTCATTTTTATTCCTTTGTCAATAGCTTGTTGTGCGATTGAAGATGCTCTAGACAAATCTTCATAAGAAGAGTTTGTACAAGAACCTATCAGTCCCCATTCAACAACTAATGGCCATTCATGAGCAGTCGCCTTTTCAGTCATATCATGACCTACTTTGGTAGATAAATCTGGTGTAAAAGGACCATTCAATAATGGTGTTAATTCTGATAAGTTAATTTCAATAACTTCATCAAAATATTTTTCTGGGTTTGCATACACCTCGTCATCAGCAGTTAAATGCTCTCTAACTTTGTTTGCAGCATCAGCAATATCAGCTCTATCGGTAGCTCTTAAATAACGCTCCATAGAATCATCATAACCAAAAGTAGATGTAGTAGCACCAATTTCAGCGCCCATATTACAAATAGTTCCTTTACCAGTGCATGATAAAGATTTAGCACCAGAACCAAAATATTCTACGATTGCTCCTGTTCCACCTTTTACGGTAAGAATTTCAGCAACTTTAAGTATTACATCTTTAGGTGCCGTCCAACCTGATATTGTTCCAGTCAACTTAACACCGATTAATTTCGGGAATTTTAATTCCCAAGCCATACCTGCCATAACATCAACAGCATCAGCACCACCAACACCAATAGCAACCATTCCCAATCCACCTGCATTTACAGTATGTGAATCTGTACCGATCATCATACCTCCTGGGAATGCATAATTCTCAAGTACAACTTGGTGAATGATACCTGCACCTGGTTTCCAAAAACCAATTCCGTACTTATTAGAAACAGATTCTAAAAAATCGAACACTTCAGCACTTGATGTATTAGCAGATTTCAAATCAGCAGTAGCGCCATTTTTTGCCTGAATCAAGTGATCACAATGAACTGTAGTTGGCACGGCTACATTAGTCTTACCAGCTTGCATAAATTGTAATAGAGCCATTTGAGCAGTTGCATCTTGACAAGCGATACGATCCGGAGCAAAATCAACGTAATCTTTACCTCTTGTAAATGCCTTACTTGGCGTGCCATCCCATAGATGTGAATACAAAATTTTCTCAGAAAGAGTAAGAGGTTTCCCTACAATATTCCTTGCCTCGTCAACACGTTTAGCCATATTGGCGTAAACTCCTTTTATCATATCAATATCAAATGCCATTTTTTATCTAATTTTAAGTTAGCGCAATTGGGTAAATTTAAGAAAATCTACAACGCAATTAAAATTAAATAAGAATGATTATTCGCTTTTTGTTAAATAGAATAAAATAGCAAGTTGAACCACATTCTTTTGAAAGTGAGTATAACATCTTTTTACTCGTGAAAAGCTTTGAAAATAAGAGTCTGTTTTAAAGCAATTTATCTATAATATCCTCTTCAGAGATACCTTCCGCTTCTGCTTTATAGTTTTTGATAATACGATGGCGAAGTATCCCTTTTACGACTACATGAACGTCTTCTATGTCTGGAGAAAATTTACCATTAATAGCAGCATTTGCCTTGGCACCTAAAATAAGATTTTGCGATGCCCTTGGGCCAGCACCCCAATCTAAATATTGTTTCACATAGTCTGAAGCTGAATCTAAATTTGGCCTAGTACTGTTCACTAATTTAACAGCATACTCTACTACATTATCGGCAACAGGAATTCTTCGAATTAGTTCTTGAATTTCTATAATGTCTTGAGCATTAAAAAGCGGATTAATAGTTTGCTTAATATTAGCTGTTGTATTCTTAACCACTTGAATTTCTTCGGCAACAGAAGGGTATTTTAATTCTATTGCAAACATAAAACGATCTAACTGAGCTTCTGGCAAAGGATAAGTTCCTTCCTGCTCAATAGGGTTCTGAGTAGCCAAAACAAAATATGGAAGTTCTAATTTATGCTGATGGCCAGCAATTGTAACAGCTCTTTCTTGCATTGCTTCTAAAAGTGCCGCCTGTGTTTTTGGTGGAGTTCGGTTAATTTCATCAGCCAAAATGATATTAGAAAAAATTGGCCCTTTAAGAAATTTAAAATTTCTATTCTGATCTAATATTTCACTACCAAGTATATCACTTGGCATTAAATCAGGAGTAAATTGTATTCTTTTAAAATCTAAACCTAAAGCTTGGGCAATGGTATTCACCATCAACGTTTTTGCTAGACCAGGAACACCTATTAATAATGAGTGTCCTCCTGTATAAATTGAAATCAGAATCTGTTCAATTACTTCTTCTTGACCAACAATAACCTTAGCTATTTCCTTTTTAAGCTCGGCATGTTTTACAACTAGGCGTTCTATAGCGGCAACGTCTGACATATATCTATTCCTTTACCCAATTGTTAGCGAACTCACAATCTCTGTTATCGTCGTTCACACTAATATAGGTCTCTTCAATATGCTCGTCCATCCATTTTTTAATGGCGTTATATTTCTTCTCGGTAAGTGCTAAATCTTGAATTTTGGTGTAATCCTTTGAAAAATTAGCCACGTGCTCATCAAACCTATTTGTAATCTTTAAAATTTTATATTTTGGTGGACCACCGCGGGGATCTTGCTCTAATACTGGATAGGTAATTTCATTATCCTTCAAATTCTGTACTTGATTATATAATGTAGGATCCATTTTTGTTAGCTCGAATCTTGAACTGAAATCTTGAGGATTTCTTAGAAGTCCGCCATCATACTTAGTTTCTTTTTCATCAGAGAAATTCAGTGCGGCTTCGGCAAAAGTAAATTCTTTATCTATGATTTTTTTACGGATACTATCTAATTCTGCTTTTGCTTCATCAAGCACATTTTGAGATATTTCTGGCTGAATAAGAATATGTCTTAAATCTAATTCTTGTCCTCTAATTTTCTCAATAAAGATTATATGATAACCGAATGTAGTTTCAAAAGGCTCAGAAACCTCACCTTCCTTTAAGCTAAATGCAACATCTTTAAAAGTCTTATCAAAACCGGTATCTTTAGTAATACTGTAAAAACCACCTTTAGATTTTGAACCTGGATCCTGCGAATATAATATAGCTTTTACACTAAAACTTGCATCGTTATCGTCAATATCTGCTTTAATCTGATTAAGCTTATCTACTACTTTTTGTTTTTCTTCTTCAGATGGCTTCGGCTCTTTTGTAATTTGAGCTATTTCTAATTCAGCACCAAAAATTGGGCGTTCATCTTCAGGTATTTTATTAAAGAATTGACGAACCTCTTCAGGTGTAATTTCAATTTCTTTTATGATATCTTGTTGCATACGCTCAGAAAGCATGCGCAATTTATTTATTTTATATAATTCTTCTCTAAAAGTCGCCTCATCTTCTTTCTTGTAATACTTCAAAACTTTATCCATAGAGCCTATTTGCTGTACTAAAGATTGCAATTGACGATCACCTGTTGCATTTACCTCATCATCAGACACTAATATACTATCTTGAACAGCTTGGTTAGCGTATAGACGATCTTCCATCAATTTACCCAAAAGTCCACAGTGGGTGATATCTGCAGTTGAAGCTCCCTGACTTTTTAAATCGATTAATGTTTTTTCGATATCAGAATCTAAGATTACATAATCACCAACAACAGCAGCAATACCATCTAACTTAATTTTCTTGAAATTAATTGATGAGTCCTTTTTTGAAACAGTTGCTTCTGCAACAGCTTCAATTGGTTCAATTTCATTATCGGTTACTGTAGGTATGGAATCTTGTGCTGCAACAACACTTGAGAACAGCATAACCGAACCGATATAAATACTATTTGTTACTTTCGAAAACTTCAAATTCTTTATCCTTGATTGCTTCATCTAATAATTCAGTTTCTAATTTTCGCAGGTAGTCCATTTTTCTGCGGCTTAATAAAACTTGTTCTATGGTAGGCTTAATAAAAGATAAGGGTGCAATTTCGTTAACATCCTTTATTTCTTCTATTTTCCCCAAATATACCCCGATTGAATCCTCCAATTCAAAAAATTGTGAATTTTTTAAGTACTTATCGGCATTGTCGATGTTAATTGGGGGTATTTCTTCGAAAATTCTAGTGTAACGTACCCAAATAGAATCATTAAAGTTTAACTTATTGAATTGCACGCCAATGGAATCTAAATAACGAACATCTTCATTCTTAAACCTTTTCAATCGTTTGGACACCTCATCTTTATCCATGAATCCTTTTTGTAAAGAGACAAAGCGTATTCTAGCAATTTTTTCTTTCAGTTTAAAATTCTCCTTTCCTTTTTCGTAGAACGCCTCTAGTTGCGCATCAGTAATAACGGTATCTGTTGCTTGTGACACCAAAGCTTCCTTATAAACACGCGTGTATAAATCAGTTCTATAGTCGTCTACCAACGCATTGTACTCCGCCAATTTGTCTTCAGACAAATTAATTTTAGCTTTTGACAATAGTAATTGTTTTGATGCCCAGTTATTAATATAGTTGACAGCAAAAGAAGCACTGTCCCCTTTCGTCATGTTTTCAGTTATCAACGGTGCTAAATCTTCTTGAAACAAATAAGCATCACCTACTCGAGCAATTGGATTCTTCTGTTCTTCCTTTTTAAAAAGACTATCACAAGAAACTATTACAACAGATAGCAATCCTATTAGTAAAATAGAATATGCTTTATGGACTAAAAATTTTGATTTATAAATGAACATCGAGCAAAAATAGCAATAACCCTATCGTGTGCAAATGCTTATTGATTTACTTAACACAAATTTTGGTATTACAATATAGAACAAAAACCTAATTATGGATTAAAAACGAAGGTTTGCAATGTTGTAAACTATTGCAAAATGCCAAACGAACTGATGATTTTTAGGTAAATTTGTCTATCTATAGTCGTTAATTTTAAATCCAACAATTACTTGAGCAGACAAATAAAATTACTTTGGGATTTCAGAGGTCCCGCTGCACTAAACACAGCTGAGCACCATGAAAAGCATTTAAAGGAGTTTATTACCATGGAAAATACAGCCCTTAATATTACAGGTTTTAAAGAAATCAATGATTTGCACAGCATTGCATTTATGGTAGTGGAAGAAAAAGAAATGATTTCGGTTAGGGATAAACTAAAACCACATCGTGGAGAAATATACACACCCTAATAAAATTAATTGAAACATGAAACAACTATTACTTTTTCTATGTTGTGTTTTTTTAGTCTCATGCTCTTCACAAGAGCAAAATTTAAATTTTCTTGAGACTGCTTTATCTTCCAAAAACCCAAAAATTAAAAGGGTGATGGATAGTATTGAAAACTATCAGGTTCAAATACGATACACACAAATTGATAGGAAAAATGATAGTGTAATTTTCACAGACTATGATTTTCAAGTAAACGATAGTAATTATTTTTATCCGGCAAGTACCGTCAAATTTCCTACCGCAGTTTTAGCGTTAGAAAAATTGAATAATTCCGACACCCTTTCTATGAACACCAAGTACTATGTAGAAGGTGATACCATTGAAAGTACTTTCAAACATGATGTATCTGAAATTTTCGCAGTAAGTGATAATTTAGCAAATAATAGGTTAGTAGAATTATTAGGCTTCGAGGAAATTAATAATTCCTTAAAAATAAAGGGCATTACACCTGTTAGAATTACACATCGGCTTGGGCAACATTCATATGATTTAAGAACCAAACCGTTAATAATTTATTTAAATGATTCTACCACTGGTATAACCAAATCAATATTAAACAAGACACCTTTAGAACTGAATCTTTTGAACATAACTAAAGGATGTGGTTATTACGAAGATGATATTTTGATTAACGAACCATTGGATTTTAGCAGTAAAAATTACTTTCCCATTTCATCGCAACACAATCTGATTAAAAGAGTCATATTCCCTGAAAATTTTGACATAAGCGAACGTTTTAATCTAAGTGAAGAACAACAAGAATATTTGTTATCAGCTATGCATACCGTACCTCGAAAAGCAGGGTATGACCCTAAGACATATTATGACGGTTACTGTAAGTTTTTTATATTCGGTGATTCTAAAGAAAATATACCTGAAAATCTTAAAATTTATAATAAAGTAGGATTTGCTTACGGCACATTAACTGATTGCGCCTATATTAATGATACTGAAAAGAATATCGATTTTATTTTAACTGCAACTATCTTAGTAAACAAAGATGGGATATTCAATGATGACGCTTATGAATATGATGAAATTGGTATTCCATTTTTAGCACAATTGGGAAGAGAAATCTATCAACAGGAATTAAAACGTAAATAATACCCGAAACTGCAAGAAAAATCATGCAAGACAATTCCAATAAAACAAGAATCAATAAATACCTAAGCGAAGCAGGCTACTGTTCTCGTAGAGCAGCAGATAAACTTATTGAACAAGGTAGGGTAACTATTAATGGTTCCGTACCAGAAATGGGAACTAAAATAACTACAGGTGATATTGTAAAAGTTGATGACGAAATAATAAAGGAACCTAAAGGCAAATCAACTTATTTAGCTTTCAACAAACCTGTCGGCATAGTCTGCACCACCGATACTGGTGTAGAAAAAGATAATATCATTGACTACATCAATTACCCTAAACGTATTTTCCCGATTGGCAGGTTAGATAAACCGAGTGAAGGACTTATTTTTCTCACTGACGATGGTGACATCGTAAATAAAATTTTAAGAGCTAGAAATAATCATGAGAAAGAGTATTTAGTAACAGTTGACAAGCCTATCACCATAGACTTTTTAAACCGAATGCGTAAAGGCATTCCCATTTTAGATACGGTAACTAGGGAATGTGCAGTTTTTGAAGTAAGCACGTATCAATTTCGAATTATATTGACTCAAGGTCTCAACAGGCAAATACGGAGAATGTGCGAGTATTTAGACTACAGAGTTAAGAAGTTGAAGCGGATTAGAATCATGAATGTACATTTAGATGTACCCGTAGGAAAATGGAGAGACCTTACTGAAGAAGAACTAAAAGAAATTAATAGACTCGTAAGCTCCTCTTCTAAAACATTCGACAGCAACCATTAAATTGGATTAATCCCTTTTGTTTCGATAAGAATTAACTGTCAAATTATTGGTCAAAAACCAAGCATAATTCGCTAAAAATCATTACCTTAATATAAAAAAGAAACGTAATGAAAACAGCGCAAAATATCATATTAGGAAAATTTAGGTCCAAATTCCTGTTACTTTTTTTTCTATTTATCGGTACAGGAGCAAATTTGATTTTTGCCCAAAATTCTAATTTTACAGAATATACAGGTGAAGTTCTCGATTCGAACAATAAGAAACCTTTAGTGTTTGCTACGCTCACAATTGAGAACACTAATCACAGCACCGTTACAAATTCAGAGGGGCAATTCGCTCTCAAAGTACCCAATGATGACGTAAATGCAAATTTAATAATTGGATTTCTAGGATATAAAACCAGGTCAATTCCTCTAGTTCAATTGGATAAAGAAGGCAGCAAGATATTGATGGTTGAATTTATAATGGCGCTATCAGAAGCAAGAATAGATGCTCCTTACGATGCAAAAACATTAGTAATGGAAACGCTTAATAAGAAGGGTGAAAATTACTTGAACGAGAATACAGTAATGACAGCTTTTTACAGAGAAACTATTAAAAAGCGAAGAACGAATGTTAGTTTATCAGAAGCAGTTGTAAATATCTATAAAGCACCATATTCATCTAACAAAAGTGATGCGTTAGAATTATACAAAGCAAGAAAAAGTACCGATTATAATAAATTAGATACCGTCGCGCTAAAGCTACAAGGTGGCCCTTTTAATACATTATTTGTAGATATGGTCAAGTACCCAGATTATATCTTCACCCAAGAAACCCTCTCCTATTATGACTTTTCTTTCGATACATCAACAAGAGTAAATGATCAATTAATCTATGTAGTTGATTTCAAACAAAAGCCAGAAATATTAGACCCATTATATAAAGGGAAATTATATATCGATGCAAAGAATAAAATTTTAACTAGAGCCGCATACTCCTTAAACATAACGGACAGAAGATTAGCATCTCAAATGTTTGTTCGTAAAAAACCTAGAAATGCAGAGGTTTGGCCAACAGAAGTATCTTATAGAGTGGATTATCGCGAAAAAAATGGAAAATGGTATTATGGGTATAGTAATGTACTTTTAGAATTCAAGATTAACTGGAAAAAGCGTTTATTTAATTCTGTCTACAGTATGAGCAGTGAAATGGCCATTACAGATTGGGAGAAAAATATTGATAACTTTATACCAAAGTCAAAAAATAGGATTAAATCATCCATTATTTTAAGTGATGAAGCTATAGGTTTTGCAGATCCTAATTTCTGGGGTGAATATAATATTATAGAACCCGAAAAATCAATTGAATCTGCCATCAAAAAAATTCAAAGACAATTACGAAAAGATAAGTATGATACTGACGGCACATCAAAACCTTCGGAAGACTAATTGTATAAAAAAGCCCATCTAAATTATAGATGGGCTTTTACTTTGGGGGAAACTAAAATTACTTTGGCATTACAACAGTCTCAATTGCATGTATAACACCATTACTTGCAGCTACATCCGCCATAACAACTGTGGCCATATTTCCTTTTTCATCTTTCAACATCACTTTATCGCCATTTAATGATAAGATAATTGTACCCCCTTGTACAGTTTTAACAGGAAAAGCACCTTTGTTTCCCTTAATAGCATTTACGACATCACCAGCCATATATTTACCCGCAACAACGTGATACGTTAGCAAACCAGCTAAAGCCCCTTTACTTTCCGGTTCTAACAAGCTTTCTACAGTACCTGCTGGTAATGATTCAAAAGCACTATTTATAGGAGCAAAAACTGTAAATGGTCCTTCACTATTAAGTGTCTCTACTAAATCAGCAGCTTTAACGGCTGTAACCAAGGTTGTGAAATTTTCATTCCCAGCGGCAACACCGACAATTGTTTCTGATTGTGCGAATGAGGTTGATACAAATAACAATAGGGCACTAAACGTTGTAATTTTAATAATTTTCATAGTTCTTTTTTTTAGATTTCTATAAATGTAGTTGGTAAAATTCAAAAGAATTATAAATTTTGTTTAATTTATTTTAAAATATGTTAAACATTATATAACATACTGAAAACCAACAATTATAAAGAGCACTAAAAGGTTTCATAACCCGCAATAGAAGATAATAAACAGTATACTAATTAGATTTTCCTTTAAATTATACGGGCTGGAAATTTGAAGATGTAGCTGATTATTTACTTTGGATAAAAACTGTAATTCATCCGAGAATTTCAAAAACAATTAATAAATCTTTCATTCAAGGCGATGTATTCATTATAAATTATAAGGGCGGTTTTAATTATTAAGAGGTGATAATATCCTTTATATTGGATAACATCACCTCTTACAAATATGTTATAATGGTCGTTGGAACATTATAACTATTCTTTTTATTAGATATTGATTATTAAAATCATAAATTCAAATGCTAGTTAGCAACCTCGCTGATGAATTTCAATCGGTACAGGCGAAGTTCTTCTTCTTCATATTCACCATCAAATTCATTCATAGCTTCCTCCAAATCATCGGTATCAGCTTCTAAAAAGTACTCATGAATCTCTTCTTGCTGATCTTCATCTAAGATTTCATCAATCCAATAGTTCAAGTTTAACTTAGTACCACTATAAACTATTTGCTCCATCTCTTTAATAAGATCCGGAATTTCCAATCCTTTAGAGGATGCTATATCAGACAAAGGCAATTTTCTATCCACATTCTGAATCACATAAAGTTTTAAAGCAGAATTAGCACCCGTACTTTTAACAACTAAATCATCAGGTCTAATAATCTCATTTTCGATGACATAATCATTAATAAAAGTAATGAAAGGCTTACCATATTTTTTTGCTTTTCCCTCTCCTACTCCATGAACATTCAATAACTCATCATGAGAAATAGGATATTTCAAAGCCATATCTTCTAATGAAGGATCTTGAAACACAACAAATGGAGGCACTCCTAACTTTTTGGCTTGTGCCTTCCTTAAATCTTTCAATTGTTTTAGAAGTCGCTCATCGGCAATACCACCAGATCTTGCAGCCCCTACAATAGCATTATCATTTTCAGCATTGTAGACATGGTCTTTGGTCATCATAAATGACACAGGAGTTTTCAAATATTTCTTTCCTTTTTCGGTCAAATGCAAGACACCATACTGTTCAATCTCTTTTCTTAAAAGTCCTGCTACAAGGGTTTGGCGTACTAAAGCCATCCAATAGCTTTTATCTTTATCAGAACCAATAGCAAAAAAATCTTTGTCATTGGTCTTATGAGAAGATATGATGGCATTCAATTTACCACGTAATGTATTTACAATCTCTTTTGACTTAAATTTTTCGCTGGTACCTTGTACTACTTTAAGTAGTTTTACAACATTATCTTTTGCTTCTTCAAAGTCTTTCATACCAGTAATTTGAGC
>RCMY010001962.1_pt1 | contig 22127 bp, 20 predicted proteins | sample 2041341 | NCBI WGS metagenome assembly RCMY01 (sample SAMN09708234, study PRJNA481090) | Marine sediment metagenome, whole genome shotgun sequencing project.
CGCTGGGGCTCACAACTCCCAGCCGAAGGCACGCCGTTCGCTTCGCTCACTAACGGAGTTGCTCGCTGGGGCTCACAACTCCCAGCCGATTCGTCAGGAGTGGTGGCCCGATGATGCTTGCGATCGAAACGTCGTGGTGGATGGAGACCATCCTCAAGAGCGTCATGGTGCTGCTCGTCGTGCTGCTTCCCGCCGGCCTGACCGTGTACCTGTACTTGTTCAAGATGGTCTCGTTCATGCAGAGCCGTCTGGGCCCGATGGAAGCCGGGCCGTACGGCTCGCTCCAGCTCCTGGCCGAAGTGGGCAAGTCGTTGCAGAAGGAAGACATCTTCCCTGCGAAGGCCGACCGCAACGTGTTCGCCATGGCGCCCTACATCGTGCTGTTGAGCACGTTCTTGCTGGCGGTGGTCGTGCCGTTCGGCCCGAACGCCGTCTTCACCGACCTCGACACGGGCGTGTTCTTTGCTCTTGCCGTCAGCTCGATCTCGGTGATCGGCATCCTCATGGCCGGCTGGGCGAGCGCCTCGAAGTACTCGCTGCTCGGTGGCCTGCGCGCCGCCGGACAGCTCATTGCCTACGAGTTGCCGATGGTGCTGGCGGTCGTCGGCGTTGTCATCCAGGCCGGCACGCTGAATCTGCAGCAGATCGTCTACGCCCAGATCAATGGTGAGATCTTCGGTTGGGGCGGACTGGGACTCCCGTTCATCCTCACGCAGTTCGTCGGGTTCCTGATCTTCATGGTCGCAGTGCAAGCCGAGCTCACGCAGGTGCCGTTCGACATGCCGATCGCCGAGTCCGAGCTGGTCTCGGGCTACATGACGGAGTACTCGGGCATGCGCTTCCTGATGTTCTTCATCGGCGAGTTCGCCACGGCCGCGATCTTCGCCTTCTTGGCTTCCGTGCTCTTCCTCGGAGGCTGGAGCATCCCGCCATTCGTCACTGATCTGCTCGGCCTCGAGTACGACTCGAACTGGTTCAACGTGATCGGACCGTTGGTCATGGTCACCAAGATGCTGGTGTTGACCTTCGTCATCTACTGGGTGCGGTTCACCTACCCCCGATTCCGTGAAGATCAGCTCCAGAAGTTCGCCTGGAAGGTGCTCATTCCCATCTCCCTCGTCAATATCGCGATCACCGGTGTGCTGAAGGTGTGGCTCTGATGGCCGGCCGCAACCCTTCCGGTGACGCGAACTGTGTCAGAGCGAACTGTGTGATCGTCGCCTGGCTGGGCCAGACTGTCGGCCGCATGACGGACGGAAGGGGAGACTGATGCCACTCGTACCAGGTGTGGTCAAAGGGCTCGGTCTGACCTTCAAAGAGGTCGTCAAGACCGTCGTCCACGGCGCCGAGACCGTGCAGTACCCGCACGAAAAGGAAGAGCCCGCACCCCGAGCCCGCGGCGTCATCGCCCTCCACGAAGAGAACTGCACGTCGTGCATGTTGTGCGCCCGCGAGTGCCCCGATTGGTGCATCTACATCGAGGGACACAAAACCCTCGCGCCACCCCGTCGAGCCGGCGGCAAGCCACGCTCGGTCAACAAGCTCGACCGGTTCGACATCGACTACAGCCTCTGCATGTACTGCGGGATCTGCGTCGAGGTGTGCCCGTTCGAGGCCCTGTTCTGGAGCCCAGAGTACGAATACTCCGAACCGAAGATCGCTGATCTCCTCCACGACAAGAGCCGGCTCGGCCAGTGGATGGAAACCGTGCCCGACTTCGAGGCCTACGAAGCTGGCTCCGAAGTGAAGGCAAAGCAGGTGCCTCGGTGATCGGAGCATCGTTGGCCACGTTCGCGGCCGAAGCATCGGTGATGACCGACACCGAGGAGTGGGTGGCCAACGCCTTCTTCTACGTGATCGCGGCTGTGGCCGTGGTCAGTGCACTGCGGATGGTCTCCACGAAGAACGTGGTCCACGCTGCGCTCCATCTGCTGGTGGTGCTGGTCAGCGTCGCTGCGACCTACATCGTCCTCGGCGCCGAATTCGCGGCTGCCACCCAGTTGCTCGTCTACGTGGGCGCCATCATGGTCCTGTTGCTGTTCGGCGTCATGCTCACCCGGGCCCAGATCGGCCACGAGGACAACCTCGACTACGAACAGAAGTGGATCGGTGGCCTCGTCGCTGTCGTGATGTTCGCCGTGATGACCTACGCGGTCGTCGACCAGTGGGGTACCCAGAAGCTGCCGGCCGATCGTCGGGTGCAGCGCACCCAAGAAGTCGCAGATTCGATCTTCAGTACCTACATCGTCCCGTTCGAAGCGATTTCGCTGCTACTGCTCGCAGCGCTGATCGGTGCCATCGTCGTGGCCAGGCGGGATTAGGAGTCGGCATGTTTCTGAATCAGTTCCTTCTCTTCGCCGCTGTGCTCTTCTGTATCGGTGTCTACGGCGTCCTCACCCGCAAGAACGGCGTGCTCGTCCTCATGTCGATCGAGCTCATCCTCAACGCCGCCAACATCAACCTCGTGGCCTTCGGCGCCTTCAACGGCACGATCCCAGGCCAGGTGTTCGCACTGTTCGTGATCGCAGTGGCTGCCGCCGAGGTCGGTGTCGGACTTGCGATCGTCCTGCTCATCTACCGGAACCGTCGGAGCATCGACGTGTCCGAAGCCAACCTCCTCCAGGGCTGATCCATGCATCTTCTCGCCGCCGCGGCCGCGCCGACCTTCGAGGTCAGTAGCTGGTTCTTCGACTGGGCCGGTCTGATCCCCGCGATCATGGCTGCCTCCTTCGTGCTGACCCTGTTCGTCGGCAAGCGGCTGGGGAAACACGTCCACTTCATCGGGCTGACCGCCGTCGTTGCGTCGTTCCTGCTGTCGATTCTCACCGCTGCTGCGTGGGTCAACGCCAGCGACAGCTACATAGAGGAAGACCACGGCGAGGAAGAAGCGGTGTTGATCACCGAATTCGCCAGCGGCGACGATCTGGTCGGTGTACAAGAGGCGGCCTTCGCCGAAGCGGGAGCAGAAGTCGAGGCCAAGCCCGAGGCCGTGGTCAACAGCTGGTGCTGGTTCGACAGCTCTGATGCTCAGAACACCGACTGCGACGACCGCGCCTCGGAGAAGCCCATCTCGATCGGCACCTTGGTCGACGGCCAGTCTGTCCTCCTGCTCGTCGTGGTGACCTTCATCTCGATGCTGGTGCACATCTTCTCGACCGACTATGTCGGCGGCGATCGACGATACGTCCACTACTTCGCTTTCCTGTCGCTGTTCACCGCCTCGATGCTCTTCTTCGTCCTGAGCGCCAGCACCCTCCAGATGATCGTCGGCTGGGAGCTCGTGGGCGTCTGTTCGTTTGCACTGATCGGCCACTGGTGGGAAGAGAAACCGAACTCCGATGCCGCCCTCAAGGCATTCCTCACGAACCGGGTCGGCGACATCGGGCTGCTCATTGGTGTCTCAATTCTCTTCTTCGCCGCCGGCAACAGCTTCGACATTCGCACCATCAACCACGCTGCCGTCGTCGGCGACATCGGGAGTGGCACGCTCACCGTCGCCGCTCTTTGTTTGATGGCAGCCGTGATGTCCAAGTCCGGTCAGTTCGTCCTCCACACCTGGCTGCCAGATGCGATGGCCGGCCCGACGCCGGTCTCGGCGCTCATCCATGCCGCAACGATGGTCGTCGCCGGTGTCTACATGATCGGCCGTCTCTATCCAGTGTTCTGGGAAGGCCTCGCCATACCGGGGAGTTCGGTCAACGCGATGGCCATCATCGGCGGGATCACCGTGGTTGGCGGTGGCCTGCTCGCCTTCGTGCAGAACGACATCAAGAAGGTGCTCGCCTATTCAACGGTCAGTCAGCTCGGCTACATGGTCTTGGCTCTTGGTGTCGGCGCCTGGACCGCCGGCATGTTCCACCTCTTCACGCACGCGATCTTCAAGGCCTGTCTGTTCCTCGGTGCTGGTGCACTCAGCCACGCCTGCCATCACAGCTTCGACATGAAGGCTGAGATGGGCGGCTTGCGCAAGCTGATGCCGAAGACGTTCGTGATCTTCATGATCGCGAGCGGTGCCCTCATCGGCATCTTCCCGCTGGCCGGCTTCTGGTCGAAGGACGAGATCCTCGTCGGGACCAGCGGCAACGGCGACTACACGATTCCGCTGATCATGGCCCTCATCGGTGCGGCCCTCACCGCCGCCTACATGACCCGGGCGATCATGCTCATCTTCTTCGGCGAGTATCGCGGACACGATCACCCGCACGATCCGGGCCCCCGTATGATGATCCCGCTTCAGGTCCTTGCCGGCCTGGCCGTCGTCGTCGGATTCTTGAACATCCCGAAGGGCTTCCCGGTCATCGGCGACCGCATCGGACTCACCCTCGAGCGCTGGATCGAACCGGGCGGCGGAAATGTCTTCCCGGTGATCAGCCACGGTGAACCAAGCGTTGCCATGGCCATCCTTGCGACGGTGATCGGCTTGTTCGCGATTTTCGTCACCTACACCTACTACTCGAAGCTCTTCGCCAAGAATCCGCGGGCAACCGAGGTCACCGGCGGTCTGCGTGACAACAACCGCTACGCCCGGGGCTTCCACACGCTGCTCGTGGAAAAGTACTACCTCGACCACTTCTACGAAGGCGTTGTCGCCGAGAGCACCAAGGGCTGGATGGCTCGGGCTGCTTACTGGGTCAACCAGAACGTCATCGACAACGTCATCAATTACACCGGGAAGGGGGCGGTCATCGCCGGCCGCTTCGTCTACCGGTTCATCGACCAGGGCGCCATCGACGGCACCGTCAATGGTTCTGGTCTCACCGCATTGGCCTCCGGCGGAGTTCTTCGCCACGTCCAGTCCGGCCGAGTTCGTCAGTACGCAAGCCTGATGTTCGGTGCGGCCGCAGTGTTGGCCGCCGTGTTCATCGTCGCCGTATGAGAAAGCGATAACTGTGGAAGACCTCACATTCCTCCAAGAAAACGGGCTCAGCCTGATGGTGTTCCTCCCCCTCGTCGGGGTGGCCATCATGATGCTCGTGCCGGCAGCCATGGAGGAAGCACAAAAGCTGCTTGCCCTCGGCTTCAGCCTCGCCTCCGCCGTGGTGGGCGTGTTGCTGATGCTGCCGGACAATTTCGACTACGACACCGGTCAGGCCCCGAAGCTCACGATCAACCAGTCGTGGATCGAGGTCGTCAACATTCGCTACCACGTAGCGCTCGACGGCATCTCGTTGCCGCTCATCGCTTTGACACTGTTGGTCGTCCCGCTGGTGATCATCTACAGCTGGGATCACATCCCGGAGCCCGGAAATCCGAAGGCGTTCCTGATGCTGATCATGGTGCTCCACACCGGCATGCTCGGATCGTTCGTCGCCCGCGACCTCATCCTCTTCTTCGTCTTCTTCGAGGTCGTGTTGCTCCCGATGTACTTCATGATCGGTGTCTGGGGCGGACCCGATCGCCTCTATGCGTCGATCAAGTTCTTCCTCTACACGTTGTTCGGTTCTGCGCTGATGCTCGTCAGCTTCCTCGCGCTCTACTGGCTCACCGGATCCTCGACCTTCGACATGGCTCAATTGGCAGAGCAGGTCGCCAGTCGCGACATCTCGTCCCGGGCCCAGTGGTTGATCTTCGGAGGCATGTTCCTCGGGTTCGGCATCAAGGTGCCCATGTTCCCGTTCCACACGTGGCTGCCGGACGCACACACCCAGGCGCCCACGCAGGGCTCGGTGATCCTGGCTGCGGTTCTGCTGAAGCTCGGCACCTACGGCTTCATTCGTATCGCCATCCCGATCCTTCCCGAGGCGGCTGTCGAGTGGGCCCCGATCATCGGTGGCCTTGCTGTCATCGGCATCATTTACGGCGCTCTCGGTTGCCTGGCACAAACCGACATGAAGCGATTGATCGCCTTCTCGTCCGTTGCCCACATGGGGTACGTGATGCTCGGCATCGCCACGCTGACCACGTTCGGTCTCCAGGCCGCAGTGTTTGGCATGGTGGCGCACGGCCTCATCACCGGCTTGTTGTTCTTCATCGCCGGCTCGGTGAAGGAGCGCTACCACACCCTCGAGATCAAACGTCTCGGCGGTCTGCTGATCCAGGCTCCACGCATGGGCTGGATCTTGGGCTTCACCACGATGGCCTCGCTCGGCCTTCCGGGCCTCGCCGGTTTCTGGGGTGAATTCCCGGCCATCCTCGCCGCCTACAGCCCGGCCCCGGGGCTCAACGTGAATCTGTTCCGGTTCTACATGGTGGTCGCAGCTCTCGGCACTGTCCTCGCCGCCGCCTACCTGTTGTGGCTGCTCCAGCGCACTGCCTTCGGCGAACCGTCCGAAGAGTTCGCCGACGATCCCAACATCCACGACATGACCAGTTTCGAGTGGGTCGCGTGGGCCCCGATGCTCGCGCTGATCGTCCTCTTCGGCTTCGTGCCCGGCCTGATGTTCAACGTCATGGACGGTCCACTCACGGCAGTCTCCGACGTCGTCGCCGCTCTCGGAAAGTAACCAATGTTCGCTGCCATCACGGCTCACATCATCGCCTCTCTGGCTCAGGTCGAGGTCGTTCCGTTCGACCGACCCGCCATCGATTGGCATGCGGTTGCGCCCGAGCTGCTCTTGCTGTTGACCGGGGCGATCGTCACCGTTGTCGACCTGCTCGGACTCGAACGAGTCAGACGACTGATCCCGACGCTCACCAGCTTCACGTTCCTGATCGCGCTCATCCCCGTCATCACGCTTTGGAACGACGGCGACCAGCTGCCGCGGGTCATGTTCGACGGTGCCTGGGTGGTGGACGAATACGCCCTCGTGCTGAAGGCGATGTTCCTGCTCACCGGCTACGTAGTGGTACTGCTCTCGTCGAACTACATGCTCGAGGGTGACTACTACGACAGCGAGTTCTACCAACTGATCTCGGCGTCGATCGTCGGCATGCTGGTGATGACCTCCGCCCGCGATCTCATCTCGATCTTCGTTGCGATCGAGCTCGTCTCCATCCCGGCGTACCTCATGGCCGCCTGGCGCAAGCGAGACCTCAAGTCGAACGAGGCCGGCCTCAAGTTCATGCTGATGGGTGTGTTCGCCTCGGGAATCATGCTCTACGGGATGTCCCTGCTCTACGGCCTGACCGGCAGCACGAAGCTCACCGACATCGGGGATGCGATCGCCGGTGGTGAAAGCGCGCCAGCCGTCACCCTCGCCGTGGTGTTCACGATCATCGGGTTCGGTTTCAAGGTCTCGGCCGTCCCGTTTCACACCTGGGCACCCGATACCTACGAGGGCGCCCCGACTCCGCTCACCGCGTTCCTCGCCGTCGCATCGAAGGCCGCAGGTTTCGTGGCGCTGGTCAGCGTCGTGATCTACGCCTTCCCCGGTCGGGCCGATGTCGTCGAGCCACTGCTCTGGGTGCTCAGTGCACTGACCATGACGGTTGGCAACCTGATCGCCCTGCGTCAGACCAACATCGTCAGGATGTTGGCCTACTCCGGCATCGCCCAGGCCGGCTACATGCTGGCCCCGCTCGCTGTGTTCGGCGATCGACCGGAGCAGGCGACCTCCGCGATCGTCACATACCTCGTGATCTACGCCGCGATGAATCTCGGCGCTTTCGCCGTCGTGATCTCGGTGGCCCGCAAGACCCGCTCCGGTGAGATCTCGAGCTACGGCGGCCTGTTCAACTACGCGCCGGGACTCACCGCAGTGATGACGGCGTTCCTCTTCAGCTTGGCGGGCATTCCTCCGGTCGGAGGCTGGTGGGCCAAATTCGAGATCTTCCGTGTGCTCACCGATGGTGGCAACTCCTGGGGTATCGCCTTGGCCCTGGTGGCCGCTGTGAACTCGGTGATCGCGGCCTACTACTACCTCGCGATCGCCAAGCAGATGTGGTTCATGCCGGTGCCGGACGGCGACGAGTCGCCGATCCCCATGACACCGACCCTCCAGGCTGCACTGGCCCTGACCGTGATCTTCACCCTGTTGTCCGGTTCGGTGCTGCTCGGCGAGATCTCGAATATGACCAACTTCAGTCTGTCGTAGGACTGGTCAGGGCTGGTGGAGGTTGACGCGGTTGCGGCCGCTTCGCTTCGCCTCGTAGAGCGCAGCGTCGGCCCGCTCGACTAAGTCAGCCGGTGAACCCCACGCCGAATCGCTCACGCCGACCGAGATCGTGACCCGGCCTTCTGGCTGGTTCTCCATCCCTGGGATGACGGCGCTCTCGACAGCGGCTCGCGCTCGTTCTGCCACGACAAGGGCCGCCTCTGCAGTAGCTCCGGGAAGGAGCACACAGAACTCCTCGCCGCCGTACCGGTAGACGAGATCCATTGGGCGAACCGACGCCGCCAATAGCTCCGAGACTCGCCGCAGGGCGTCATCACCGGCGGCGTGCCCATTGGTGTCGTTGAAGTTCTTGAAGTGGTCGATGTCGACCATCACGTAGGCGACCTGGTCGTCTGGCGAGATGGCGGCCAGATCACGGTCGAGGCGTCGGCGGTTCTGCAGACCGGTCAGAGGTTCGACGTCGCGCAACTCGGTTGCCGACTCGTGCGTGTCGGCCGCGGCGAATGCCGAGCCGGCCAGGGGAGCGAGCATCTCGAGGGCATCGAGTTCATCGCGGCTGAACGGTCTGGCCGACACCCGGACGACGAGGATGGCTCCGGTCACGGTCCCGGCAGCGACGATCGGCACGGCAGCCATGGCCATTGGGACCTCGACCAACAGCGGTTCGTGCTGGGCGATGGAGGTGATCGATCGGCCGGTATCCATGATGCGCGGGAGGCATCCATCGGCGACGTGGTCGTAGTTGAACAACATGGGAGGTTCGCAGCTGATCGGATCGGGCCCGTCGTCGGTTCGGCGAACGATGATTCCGCCCTCGGCATCGGCAAGCCGCAACGCCTCTGACAAGGCAATGGTCGCGATCGACGTCGCATCGAGCGCAGATGTCATACGTCGGCTTGCATCGAGAAGGTCGGCCACCGACGGCGCCTCCTGGCGAGCCGGCCGATCGCTCTCTTCGGAGTGGGACGGCGGCTCAGGATCGGTGGCCGAGGTCCGAGTCGGCGCTGTTGCGTCGTCGCCGGCTTCAACGGACCGCCGGCTCGTGGCGGCAGCGACGCCGACGCCGACGATTGCGGCGAGAACGGCCAGTGCTGCCCAGAGGTAGGGGAAGGATCCGGCCGAGTCAGCGACGGCGGGATCCGGGTCGGGGAGGGCTGCGGTCGCCGGTGTAGGCACGGAAGGCGTCGGGGCAACGGTGGACGGAGTGACCTCATCGACGGCGAGGTCTTGCAGCATCGAGCGAATCGCCTCGGCGTCGGCGGCAAGGCTCAATGGCGGCCCGGTGGCGCCTCCCCGAACCAGGAGATCTCCGACTCCGACGATCCACGGGCCGGGCGGAAGAATAGCCGTGGCGCCCGCTTCGACCCCGTCGAATGCGAGGGCCACCATGCCGAGGTCGTCGGCGGCGATCCAGAGGTCGTCGCTCACGACGGCGCCAGAGTCCAGCAACTGGAGGAGGAACGGTCCGAAGTCGTCGTTGAAGCGTCGGAGTTCCTCGATGTAGCCGTCGTCTGTGAGGCCGGCGGCCGGGATCGTGTCCCGAATGTCTCGCACCAGCGTTGCCCCGCCCGGCGGGTCGGATCGTTCGAAGGCACCGAGCTCGGCGAGAGCGTCGATGGCGAGCAGCATCCGGGCGGCGCCGACCCGAACGGCGTCGTCGAAGGCGAGGTCGGCGAGGTCGATATCGGTGTCGACGCCGCCTCGGTCGGTGAGGATCGAAGCGCTTCGACCAGTGGTGAGGGCCAACACCGATGGCGACGTCGGGTCGTCTGCAAACGTCGGATCGTCGTAGAGAGCCGGGTTGCAATACGGGTCGGACTCCCAGTTCGGGTGAAATGCCGGATCGCAGACCTCGTCGTAGAACATGGCGTCGTCGACGTACGTGTCGTCTGCGGGCTGGTCGCCTTGAGCGCCGACACCCGAGAGCATGACGAACGTCGTCAAGAAGAGCGCGGTCGCGGTCGCCACCGCAGCGCGCCTGGTTCTTGAAAGGTTGGTTCCCACACGATAGAGAACGGCAGCTACGGCTCTGCCTTGACTTCTGGGTAGATGCGGCTGTACGAATATGGCCGAACGGCCCATCCCCAGGGGGCCGATAGGTTCCCCTCCGTGCTGTTCAGCGACTACATGGAGCGCTGTCTCTACGACAGCGAGGTCGGTTTCTATTCCTCCGGCCGAGGCATGGCCGGTGGTCGCGGGGGCGACTTCATCACCAGTCCCGAAGCCGGGCCATTGTTCGGAGCCGTCCTGGCTCGAGCCATCGACCGTTGGTGGAGTGACGCAGGTCGGCCGTCTCGTTTCCCGGTGATCGATCTCGGCAGTGGACCCGGCGGGCTGCTGCGGGCACTCGAGTTGGCGTCGCCGGCGTGTGCCCAGGCATGGTCGCTGATCGGTGTCGACCGGGCGACGGGAGGTGAGCTGCCCGATGTCTCCGGCGCCGTGATCATCGCCAACGAACTGCTGGACAACGTCCCCTTCGATGTCGGCCTGCGAACCGCAAATGGCGACCACGTGATGACGGTGTCCGATGGTGACGCCGGGCCGACGGCAGGGTGGGAGCGTCGGGGCACTGTCTCTGTCGAGATCCCGCTCGACCAGCCGTTTCCTGTTCTCGACCGAGCAACACGCCTGATCGACGACCTGCTCGCCGGTTCGCCGCTTCGGGTCGTGGCGTTCGACTACGGAGTGGCGACAACCGCCGAGCTCGCCGAGCGCGGGGGTTGGTTGCGGACGTACCGGCGGCACGAGCGAGGCGACGACCCCTTCGCCGACCCGGGGGAGCGTGACATCACGACAGACCTCGCCGTCGACCAGCTGCCGACACCTGACCGTCACCGACTTCAGGCCGACTTTCTTCGTGACCACGGCATCGAGAAACTCGTCGAGGAGGGACGCTCCTATTGGCGCGAGCACGCTGGGATCGGCGACCTCGCCGCCCTGCGCATGCGGAGCAGGGTCCGGGAAGCCGAGGCCCTGCTCGACCCGTCAGGGCTCGGCGGATTCCTTTGCCTCGAGTGGCTCGGCAGCTCGCCTGTCGGGCGGCCCGAGTAGTCTGCGACAATGTCGGACACGTCGAGACCCGTGCTGAGCCGGGAGCGGATTGCCGCCGTAGCTCTCGGACTCATCGACACAAATGGTCTCGTCGGTCTCTCGATGCGCAAGCTCGGTGCCGAACTCGGCGTCGAGGCAATGTCGCTCTACCACTACATCGAGAACAAGAACGATCTACTCGATGCGGTCGTCGATCACTTGTACGGCGAGATCGACCTCCCCACCAGCGTCGACCCCGCCGATTGGGAGCAGGCCATTCGGCGAGGTCTCCGTGCCTTCCTCTCCGTCCTTCTCGAACACGAGTCGGCACCGGAGCTCTTCGCGTCTCGGTCTGTCAGGTCTGAGAACTCGGTTCGGGTGCTGCACTGGGCCCACGAGCGGTTCGTCGGAGTGGGTCTTTCGATCGAAGAGGCACACATGGCACTCCATCTCGCCGTGTCGTTCGCCATGGGCCACGCAGTGAACGAGATTGGAACCGCCTTGGCGCCCCAACCCGTCGGAGCTGCTTCGGATGGGATGTCCGACTACTTCGCACAGATCGAACAGATCAGCGGAGATGCCATGTTCGAGGCCGGCCTGGACCTCCTGATCGCCGGCATCCGACAGCACTACCGGTTGCCGTGAGCGGATTGGGCTGCCGATGACCGCCGCCGATCGCGAGCGATGGGACCGCCGCTACATCGACGGTGAACACGGTGTTGCCGACAAGGCGGTCGCCCGGTGCCCCGCCGGGTTCCGGTCGTTCGAGAACGACCTGCCGGTGGAGGGAACTGCACTCGACGTCGCCTGCGGAGCAGGGGAGGGTGCAGTGTGGTTGGCCGAGCGTGGATTCGAGGTCCTGGGAACCGACGTCTCGCCGGTCGCCGTCGGGCTCGCGAATACCTTGGCCGACGAGCACGAGGTGAGCGGTCGAGTGCATTTCGTGTGTTCTGACCTCGACGGTGGACTGCCCCCTGGCCCTCCGGTCGACCTGATCACTTGCCACTTGTTCTCGGCCCCCGGGCTCGACGAGCAGCTCGTGAACCGTCTCGCCGACGGCGGGATGTTGGCCGTCGCTGTCCTCAGCGAGGTTGGGGCCGAGCCGGGCGCTTATCGAGCCCGTCCGGGGGAACTCCTCGAGCGTTTCGGTGCCTTGGAGATCCGGCATCACCGCGAAGGAGACGGCACGGCGTCGCTGCTGGGCGTCGCCACTGGACCGCATCCGCCGACGCGGCTTGACTAGGTTCGACCCTCATCCGGTCGCCGCTCTTTTCGTCATCGTTTGTTCCTCCACCTGGGAGTAGTTTCGTGTCAGATTCCACCATCGGCGTCTTCGAGAACGAAGACCGCACCTTCGCCCCGTCGCCCGAGTTCGTTGCCCAGGCCAACATCGGAGATCGCTCGCTCTACGACGAGGCCGAGGCGGACTACGAGGCCTTCTGGGCCCGGCAAGCCCGCGAGCTCCTCACCTGGGATCGCGACTTCACCGAGGTCCTCGAGTGGAAGTTGCCGGACGCCAAGTGGTTCGCCGACGGCCAGCTGAACGTCTCGGCCAACTGCCTCGACCGGCATGTCGACGCCGGCCTCGGGGACAAGGTGGCCTTCCACTGGGAAGGCGAGCCGGGGGACACGGTCACCCTCACCTACGGCCAGTTGCTCACCGAGGTCAAGAAGTTCGCCAACGTGCTGAAGGGTCTTGGTGTCGAGAAGGGCGACCGGGTCGCCATCTACATGCCGATGATCCTCGAGCTACCGATCGCGATGCTGGCCTGCACCCGTCTCGGGGCCGCCCACTCCGTGATCTTCGGCGGTTTCTCGGCCGACGCCATCGTCGACCGGTGTGTCGATGCCGAGGCGAAGGTCATCATCACCGCAGACGCCGGATACCGGCGGGGGAGCCCAGCTCTGCTAAAGCCGACCGTCGACGCCGCACTCGAGATCGGCGCGCCGTCGGTCCAGCATGTCGTGGTGGCGAATCGCTGCGACACCGAACCGGCCATGGTCGAAGGGCGCGACCACTGGTGGCACGACCTCATGGCCGATGCCTCCGATGACTGCCCGGCAGAGCCGATGGACGCCGAGCAGTTGCTCTATCTCCTCTACACCTCCGGCACTACGGCGAAGCCGAAGGGGATCATGCACACCACGGGTGGCTACCTCACGCAGGTGGCGTTCACCCACAAGTACGTGTTCGATCTGAAGCCGGACACCGATGTCTATTGGTGCGCGGCCGACATCGGCTGGGTGACCGGTCACAGCTACATCGTCTACGGCCCGCTCACCAACGGCTGCACCTCGGTGATGTACGAGGGCACGCCGGACACGCCATCCAAGGATCGGCTGTGGGACATCATCGAGCGCTACGGCGTCACCCAGCTCTACACCGCTCCCACCGCCATCCGGACGTTCATGAAGTGGGGAGCCGAACTCCCGGAGGGGAAGGACCTTTCCAGTCTCCGCGTCCTCGGCACTGTTGGGGAGCCGATCAATCCCGAGGCGTGGATGTGGTATCACGAGCACATCGGCGGTGGGAAGACCCCGATCGTCGACACCTGGTGGCAGACCGAAACCGGCGGCAACATGATCACCCCGCTGCCCGGTGTCACCACGACCAAGCCTGGTTCGGCCTGCCATCCGATCCCGGGTGTGTTCGCCGAACTGGTCGACGACAGCGGTGCCACGGTCGAGGTGGGCGGTGGCTACCTCACGATCTCGCGACCATGGCCAGGGATGCTGCGTGGAATCTGGGGCAACCCGGAGCGTTACCGGGACACCTACTGGTCGACCTATCCCGGCAAGTACTTCGCCGGTGACGGCGCCAAGCTCGACGAGGACGGCTACCTCTGGCTGCTGGGCCGCGTCGACGACGTGATGAATGTCTCCGGACACCGCATCAGCACCACCGAGGTCGAGTCAGCTCTGGTCGATCATCCCGCCGTTGCCGAGGCTGCTGTGGTCGGCGGCAAAGACGAGATCACCGGCCAGGCCATCATCGGCTACGTGATCCTCCGGGGCACCCATGAACCATCTCAGGAGCTTGGTGACGAGATCCGGGAACACGTCGGTGTCAAGCTCGGAAAGATCGCCAGGCCGAAGACGGTCGTGATCGTGCCGGACCTGCCCAAGACCCGGTCCGGCAAGATCATGCGCCGGCTTCTGCGTGACGTCGCCGACGGCCGTGTGCTCGGCGACACGACGACGTTGGCCGATCCCAGTGTCGTTGCTGCCATCGCTGAGGGCGCCGCCTCCAGCGACGAAGACTGACCGTCGACGCCTGAGTGAGCTATCGCTTCGTCGAGGACGAACCCACGTGGTACTGGCCGAACGGCGAGCGCCGAGCCGATCCCGATCCGCCGGCGCCCACCCTGGTGGTCGACATCGACGGAGTGCTCGCCGATGCGCGGCACCGCCAGCACTATCTGAATGGCCGTTGGCAGGATTGGGACAGCTTCTTCCTGGCCGCCGGCGGTGACGGCCTTCTCCTCGAGCAGGCCCGGCTGCTGGAGACCGTCGCCGATGATCACGTGATCGCGCTGGTCACGGCACGGTCGGATTGGATCGACGGGATCACGCTGAAGTGGCTACACGAACACGAGGTCCGGTGGGATCTGCTGATCATGCGGAGCTCGGGCGACTATCGACGTTCCACGCTCATGAAACAGCACGCTATCGAGCAGCTGCAGTCACGGAACTACACTCCAGTCCTGGCGATCGAGGACGATCCGCGCAACGTGAAGATGTTCGAGACCAACGGGATTCCCTGCATCTTCATCCCCTCGGGCTACCACGGCTCGACCCGGCAGTAGCACCGACCCCGTTCTGCGGCACTCCCCCCCAGAAATGAAGGGTCAGTGTCTCAGAACGACGAGGAGCGCCTCAGCGATCAGGAATGGCGAGGCGACCTTCGAGGAAGCGAAGAGCGAGCGACAACACCAGCGTGAGGGTCACGTAGATGACCATCAGGATGAAGAAGGTCTCGCGTACTCGGAACGAGCTGCCCTGATAGATGCGGGCGTTGTACGTGAGCTCGGCTGCGGCGATGACCGAGACGAGCGACGTGTCCTTGAACAGTGCGATCAGATCGTTCCCGAGCGCCGGCAGCGTGTTGCGCACGGCCTGAGGAAGCGTGATCTTGCGCATGATCGTGCTGCCGCTGAGGCCGAGTGCCTTGCCCGCTTCGATCTGGCCCTTGTCCACCGATTGGATCCCGGCACGGAACACCTCGGCGATGAAGGCGGCGTAGAACAGGCAAAGAGCGATGGCGCCACGCCAGAGGTTGGGAACCGAGCGAGTCTTCAGATCGGTCGGGAATCCGAGCTTTTCGGTGAGCGAGTTGATGCCGTTCACCGATTCGGGGATCAAGACGAGAGCGATGGCGAAGATGAAAACGATCATCGGCACGCCGCGGATGAACTCGATGTAGACCGTCGCCGGCGTGTTGACGAACGGGTTCTTGCTCATGCGGGCGATACCGATGAAGAGGCCGAGGAAGATCGACACCACGAAACTTCCGGCGGTCAGGATCAGTGTCGCCTTCAGGCCAGGGATGATCTCGGTGAAGGCCTCCTGGTAGGCCTCGGAGGTGAGGACGAGCACGACCAGGGACGCGATGATCCCGACCATGATGACCAGCCACCACGGGAAGCTCTCGCGGAAGTCGAACTTGGTCACAGCGATCGTTTCGGTGACGGGCGTAGCAGTGTTCGCAGTCAACGGCGGTCCTCGGTTGGATTGGCAAAACGGCAGTGCGCCGGGCCCGAGGGCCCGGCGCACTGTAATTCAAGGAGACGGGTCGTTGCCCGTCGTCATCATCAGCCTTCGATGTCGTCGTAGGTGATGGTGAAGCCGGCGCCGAAGAAGGTCTCACCGATCTTGTCGAGGAATCCGCTGGTCTTCATTTCTTCGAGGGCTTGGTTGACCGGGTCGACGAGGTCGGAATCGAGCGGGTAGATGAACCCGAGCGGGTCGCTCTGGAGGCCGTCGTCGAGGGTCTTGACCGAGTCGGCATTCTCACCGATGTAGCCGAGGCCTGCGGCGTCGTCGATGATGACGGCGTCGACGTCACCGGCGATGAGTGCCTGCACGGCGAGGCCGAACTGGTCGAAGGCCTGGATGCGGTCTGTGCCGCCCAGGAGGCTCTCGGCGAGCTCGAAGTTCGAGGTGCCGACCTGGGTGGCGACGATGGCGTCGCTGTTCACGATGTCGTCAGCGGTTGCGAAGCGATCGTCGTCCTTGCCAACGATGAACTTCTGCTGGACGACCATGTATGAGTTCGAGAAAGCAACGATCTCCTCGCGCTCCGGCGTAATCGAGATGCCGTCTGCGGCGGTGTCGAGTTCACCCTGGGCAACCTGGTCGATGACGTCCGGCCAGCCGGCGGCGACGAATTCGGCCGTGCAGTTCAGCAGGCGGCAGATCTCGTTCCAGGCGTCGTAGTCCCAGCCTTCGCCTTCGTCGGAACCGACGGCGACGTAGTTGAAGGGGAGGTACGCGTTCTCGACGCCGACGGTCACAGTGCGACCCTCGAGGTCGGGAAGTCCGGTGTCATCGCCGGATTCGGCGGGTGTCTCGGCGTCGACGGATTCCTCGGCGGCATCGCTTCCGCACGCAGCGGCGATGAGTGAGAAGGCGAGCAGTGCCGCAAGCAGGCGAGCCAGGGGGTTCTTCAGGATGTTCATTTGTTTCCTCCATGTCGCGAGTGTCGAACGATTCGACGTGCCGATTTCGGCGGTTGCGCAACGGAAGCCCAAAATGGTAGCTGGATGCGCCGAGATCCCCCTCGCGGGAGGAATCTCGTGATGTTGCGTTCACGTCAGCGGTGGTAGAAGGGCTTCGTGATGCCGACGAACCTGTGCCGGGTAGTGGGCTCGCGCGAACTCCGGATCGTGGGCCAAGGCGATGTCCATCAGTTCCAAGCGATCCTCTGTCTGCTTCCAGGGCACCGGCACGTAGATCGGCAGATCGAAGACCCGGAGCCGGTCGAGGCCGCGGTAGATCTTTTTTTGGTATTCGTACCGATCCGACCAGTCCCAGTGCGCCGGGGCGAAGCCGGTTCCGGGGTCGAGATAGCAGCGTTCTCGGATGCCGAAGCGGTCCATGTCCCGGAGGCGGGCATCGAACCACGTCACCATGACCTCGACGGGATCGCCATCGACGTGCGCGAGATGGCGGGGGTCGGGTCCGAGCATGAAGGGCAGGACCACGTCGCATTCGCGTTCGGCCGCGAACTCCAGCATCTTCGGATCCTGCAAGGCGTCGGCGGCATTGAGCACGCTCGCTCCTGCGTCGAACGCCTTTCGCGCCGTCTCGACCTGCCAAGTATCGACACTCACCTTCACCCCGAGCTCGACGATGGCGGCCAACGGTTCGGCCAGGATCTTCCACTCGGCCTCCGGCGTCACCTCGAGCGCGTCGCCGTGCGACGCCTGTCCGCCGAGGTCGATGTGATCAGCGCCTTCGGCCAACAGTTTGCTTGCGTAGGCCTTTGCCTCCGCCGCCGTTGTGGCGATCGAGAAGTCCGCCAGCGAATCCGGGGAGGCGTTGACGACGCCAAAGATCTCCATGTCAGGAACCTACGGCGTGTCAGCCGCTCGAACATCCTCGGGAACCCGTGAAGTCGGCGTAGCGTTCTGTCCACCATGAAGAACGGAATGAAAACCGCAGTCCTGCTGACGTTGATGGCGGGCCTGATCATGTTGGCCGGGTCGTTCTTCGGCCGTGGTGGACTGACGGTTGCCTTCGTGATCTCGATCGGAATGGTCGGCTTCAGCTACTTCTTCAGCGACAAGCTGGCGATCCGCTCGGCCAAGGCGGTCGAAGTGTCCGAAGCTCAGCTGCCGCAGTACTACGCCGTGATGCGGGAGCTGACGCAGCTCTCCGACATGCCGATGCCCAAGCTCTATGTGTCGCCGGAGCAGCAGCCGAACGCCTTTGCCACCGGACGCAGTCCTCGGCACGCGGCGGTCTGTCTCACTGAAGGATTGTTGCGGACGTTGAGCTGGGACGAGACCCGTGGTGTGTTGGCCCATGAGCTCGCTCACGTTCGGAACCGCGACATCCTCACCGGTTCGGTGGCAGCGGCGATCGCAACCACGATCAGCTACGCGGCGAACATGGCGATCTGGAGTGGAGCGCTCGGCGGTGGTCGTCGAGATCGGAACAACGGCAATCCGATCGTCACCTTGGCCTTTGCGATCCTGGCGCCGATGGCAGCGGCCCTGATCCAAAGTGCCATCAGTCGGAGCCGTGAGTTCGAGGCCGATCGCCGAGCGGCGATCCTGATGAACGATGGAGAACCGCTGGCTCGAGCGCTCGAGAAGTTGAACGGGTATTCGATGGAGATCGTCTCGGACGTGCCGCCACCGCAGGCGAGTCACTACATCGTGAACCCGCTGGCGAATCGGAAGGTGAGTATGGCGAAGATGTTCTCGACCCACCCGCCGGCGGAAGAGCGCGTGGCCAGACTCCGCAGCCAAGAGTGGCGTGACCTCCTCTAGCTACTCCTACAAACCTCGGGTTTGAGCCCCACAAAAGCGGGGGTCATAGCCTCGAGTTCGGGCGATTCGGTCTCGACGGTTCCAACCCGAGGTGTTCACCCCCGGATATGTGGGGTCTGAACCCGAGGTTTGTAGTCACCCCGTCGAAACGTGGCAGCGCTCACAACCCGAGAGTTGTGGGCCTCAGCGAGCATGGAGCGGCCGGCGACTCGCAAGGGAACGCGAAGGCGCTCACAACCCGAGAGTTGTGAGCGCCAGCGAGCAACTCTGGGTGTCCGAGGCCCGCGAGGGCCGAGAACACACGTGGGCCGAGAAGGATTTGAACCTTCGTAGGCGAAGCCGGCGGATTTACAGTCCGCTCCCATTGACCACTCGGGCACCGACCCTAGATGTTACCGGGGCGCTAGATTTTCTCCATGCCCTCGTTCGACGTTGTCTCAGAAATCGACATGCAAGAAGTCCGCAATGCGGTCGACCAAGCCACCCGCGAGATCGTGAATCGGTTCGACTTCAAGAACACGAACTCGACGATCGACCTCGACGACAAGGAGATGACGATCACGCTCGAGTCGGCGAGCCAGGATCGGATGTTTGCCCTCCGTCAGGTCATCGAAGAAAAGTTCGTCAAGCGCAAGGTGTCGCTGAAGACCCTCGACTTCGGCGACGTCGAGGATGCGGCCGGTGGCCGAGCTCGGATGAAGATCACCTTGAAGGCCGGTATCAGCTCTGACATGGCCAAGAAGATCAACACCACGATCAAGGATCTCAAGCTCAAAGGAGTGCAGAGTTCGACCCAGGGCGACCAAGTCCGCGTCACGGGGAAGAAGCGCGATGCGTTGCAGGACGTCATTGCCGCTCTGAAAGAAGCTGAGCTCGACCTTCCGCTGCAGTACCAGAACTTTCGCGACTAGGACCTCAGCGGACGGGGGAGAAGCACGAAGTACGACAACGCGCTGAACGTAAGGAATGGCCCCGGTGCGAAGCGCCTCGTTCCTATTCCGCTGAACCGGAGGCCATGACCCCCGGAAATGTGGGGTGGGAACCCGAGGTTTGTGGCCTCAGAGCAGCAGTTGCATCAGGGCGACGTCGCGGAACTTGCCGAACTTTCGTCCCGCTTCCCGCTCGATGCCGATCATCTCGAAACCGTGGCGCTGGTGGAGAGCGACACTTGCGTCCTGGGCATCGACGATCCTCGCGAACATGGCATGGAAACCGTGCGTCCGAGCGTTTTCGATCAGCGCATCGAGCAGCGCAGACCCCACACCGTTGCGATGGCGATCGGGCCGCACATACACCGAGTTCTCGACCGAAGTGCGATAGCCGGGGCGATCTCGGTAGAAGCTGATGCTGCCGAAACCGACGACGTCGCCTCCCTCTTCTTCGGCAACGAGCACCACCAGCCCACCCGAACGTTCCTCGATGTACTTGCGCTGATCCTCGAGCGTCCGAGGGTGGAGATCGAAGGTGTGAGCGGTCTCCAACACCTCACGGTTGTACATCTCCATGATCGCCGCAGCGTCGCTGGGTCTGGCCGGGCGGATGAGCACGGAGGCGAGCGTAGCCAGGCCCATCGCCGGCGACGATGAACCCGTCGGGACTGTGGCCCGCAGCGTTCGGGAGCTCGGTCAGGCTTCGATGGCGTCGATGGTGACCACCTCGCCCGCCAAGGCAACGGTTGCCTCGACCGACGATGCGGATGCTGCATCCATGTCGATGGTGTCCGCTGACTCATCAGCGGCCAGGCGTACGACGGCAGCGTGCCGAGCGGCTGCTCGCTCTGCACCCCACCGCAGCACGCGTGGGTCGTTGCTCATGATGATGAACTGGAGTTGCTGGCAGTGATGGTCGACGAGCCACAGCATGCGCTCAGCCACAGCGTCGGTCTGCCCCTCGAAGATGTCGTCGACGATCAACGGTGTTGACTCGGCCGACTCGGTCGAGAGGCGGATGCGCTCGGCGAGCGCCAGCGAGGCCGCCTCGGCGTTGGATGCGTCTCCGCCGAGGGTCAGCCGCGACCGCTGATTGGCTGCCAACGTGATCGTGGGGCGATGGCTGGCCGCCCACTCGAGCGTCACGTCCGGCCCGACGAAGCGGCGCCACTGTTCGTTGGCGAAGCGGCGCTTCTCGGCCAGCGACAGGCTGAGCCGACGGTTCTGGGAGTCGTTGGTCAGCGCATCGACCTTCCGCAACTGGAAGTCGAGATAGCTCTCGAGACCGAACTGGTTGAGCAGCGCCTCCTCGGTGGCGAGCGCTCGCTCGTGTTGTTGATGCAACGACCAGGACCAATAGGCGACGGCGACGGCGGCCGCCAGGAAGGGAATGGCGATGAAAGGATGGGTGATGTACGCCACCACGAACGAGATCATCGTCAGCGACGCTGCGGCCACGATCGACTGATCGCTCATGTCCTGCAGTTGTCCATTGGCGATGTCGACCTGAGCTCGAGCCTGCTCGATCTGTTCGCTGGCAACGCTGCTGATCCGCTCGCCGACAACCTCGTCGTCGACCTGCCGGGCGATGTCGACCTCGAGTTCCGCCAATGAGATCGCGAGACCCCACAGCTGATCCTGGTCGAGCGCAGCCAACCGTCTGACTCGATCGTTGGCTGCCTCGCCGGCGCGGAGGTCGTCGAGTGTGACTCGAGAGGAGGGGTCGATGTCGAGTGCTCGTGCCGGATTGACGACGCCACCGAAGAGGAATTCGCCGGTGACGTCGACGAAGGTGTCGACATCGGTCACCGTTGCCTGGCCGGTCAGGGGGCGACGGATCTCGAGTCGGTGACCGGTGTGGGTGGAAATGTCGGCAGACAGACCGGGCCGACCCTGTCCGATGGCCGCAGCCACCTCGGACGCGAGTGCTTCTCGTTCGAGCCGGCCGAGCCCGGCGATGACTGTCGCCTGATGGTGGAACGGCAGGTCGACCGTTGAGGTCTGGGTCAGGAGTTCGATTCGGTGGAGTCGCACATCCTCGTCTTCGGCACAACGACGGTGAAAACTTGAGTCATTCGGCCCGGGGCGCTCGCCGACGTCTGGGCAATTGTCCCGCAGACGGGGATCGGCGACGGGCACGCTCGCGACCCACATGGCCCTCGGCAGCGGAATCTGCTAGCGGTGGTTGGTGACGTTCGCCAGCCGTGGCAGACTTTGCGCGCTCCCTGTGGAGCCGCGCCCCCTTAGCTCAGTCGGTAGAGCGTTTCCATGGTAAGGAAAAGGTCGACAGTTCGATTCTGTCAGGGGGCTCTGCCGCAGATCCCAGCACTCCACATCGGATGGCTGGGATCGGCCATGCATGGCGACGTAGCTCAGTTGGTGAGAGCGCTCGACTCATAATCGAGAGGTCGTCGGTTCGAGTCCGACCGTCGCTACGACCCGCACACAAGAAAGATCGGTTGACCCGGGGCGGGTGTTCGCCCGGCAGCCACGCAAGTCAGGCACACGCAAGACAGTCAAACGTCGACGCACGTCGCAACCTGGAGTCGGTCGCAGCGATCGTCCCCATCGCATCAAAGGAGCCCGCAGTGGCAAAGGAAAAGTTCGAGCGGAACAAGCCGCACGTGAATGTTGGCACGATGGGTCATATCGACCATGGGAAGACGACGTTGACGGCG
>RCMY010001724.1_pt1 | contig 22113 bp, 22 predicted proteins | sample 2041341 | NCBI WGS metagenome assembly RCMY01 (sample SAMN09708234, study PRJNA481090) | Marine sediment metagenome, whole genome shotgun sequencing project.
CCGCGGCCGTTGCAGGTGAAAACCAGCGCACCGCCACAGATCGACCCGTGGTCGGCCAGCATGGCGGAGAGGTCGGTGCTCGCAGACGCCGGATCGCGGACCTGGAACTGCACGACCTGGCCGACCTCGACCACGTCGCCGACCGCGACCGCCTGTCTCGACTGCTCGATTCCCAGGACACCCCGGATCAAGAAATCCCCCTGCGTGAACTCCTCGGTTTGATCGTTGGCGACGATGCCGACGTGCAACCCTCGGGCTGCGGCCAATCGATCGGCCGAGCTCAACGATTCGATGAGCTCGTGCAAGCGATCGATCGCCGGTCGTCCCGCCAGTTCGTGGATCAGATTCTGCTCGGCCTTCGTGATGACCCACGGCTGACCAACGGGACGGCACCCCTGGCTCACGATCGGAGCGACGACGCCAGGCGGAAAGATCACGCCCACGGCCCCGTTACGGTGCTCCGTCCCATCGACCCAGAGGCGATTCCCGCCCGGCTCGCTCCCAGCCGACGCGAGACCACCCACCACGTGGACGCCCTCGGCCAGTTCCTCGAAGAGTGTCTCCATGGGAAACGAGAAGGGATCGGCGAGCAGGAGAAGGGTCTCGCCGGCGGATAGATCATCGGGAAGACCGAGAATCGTCGATCGATCGATCGCCTCCATCCGCACGGTCCTGACCGGGCCGGTGGCACCCGCCCACAGCGAGATGCCTGGGCCCTGCTCGGCCTCCATTGCGCCGCCGAGGACGCCGGCCGCCGTGACCGCCACCATCGCGTGCGGTTCGACCATGGCATGAACGGCGGCGACAACGTCGTCCATCGCAGCGATGTGAATCCCCGAGACGAACAGCACGGCGAGATCTGGCGTGGACCCGCCCAGTTGCTCGAGGACGGCTCCGATGACCTCACCGACAGCGGCGCCGGGGTCTGGAGAGACGCTCATCGCCGCAGCGAACGGGCGATGTATCAGGGGGCCGGTCATCGCGAACCGATCATCCGATCGGCGGGAGGAGCGTGTACGGGACAACGCGAACCGGCCCTTGATCGAGGCGGCACTGTGCGACCACGGTTCCGTACTCCTGCATGGCGAGGTCGGCTCGCACGAGGCGGTAGTTGAACTTGCCCGGCTCGATCTCGAGCGCCTGGACGTTGCGAGCCATCGGTTCGGAGTCGTCAGCCGCCCCTTCCATGCGGAACTCGACCTGGAGCGCAGCGACGTTCTTGGCGTGGGCCGGACACCAGATGAGCACTACGAGGTGCGGTGCGATGGTGACCGGAACCGGGCTCGGCGCCGGCCCCGAGAACTGGATGCCGCCGAGGTCGATTCGGGTCGAGGGCCCCGGAACAGAGTGGAGCTCGATGTCGTCCATGAAGAGCGCAGCGATGATGTCCATTCGGCCAAGCTACAACCCGCCGACCCCCGGCCAGTTAGCCTCGCCGTCATGGCCGACGAGTCGACTCGCGACAACATCCTGCGCGAAGCCCGGGCCTGCTTCGCCAACCAGGGCTTCGAGGGGACCTCGCTGAACGACATCGCTGCGGGCGTCGGAATCCGGCGTCCGAGTCTCCTGCACTACTTCGACTCGAAAGAGGCGATGTACCGGCAGGTGATGGTCGATGCGCTCAGCGACTGGGGTATTCGGATCGAGCAAGCCCGGACCGACGATCTCACCGGATGGGATCTGGTCGACACCGTGCTCGAGGCGAGCTTCGACTTCTTCCGGACGAATCCCGACGTGGTGAGGATCGTGCGGCGCGAGGCGCTCAGCGATCAGGGCCATCTCGGTTTCAATCTGGGATCTGCCCTTCGGCCCTTCTACCTGCGAGCCGTCGCCTTCTTCGAACGGGAGATGGCAGCCGGCACGTTCAAGGAACACGACGCCGAACACCTCGTTCTCACTGGCTACGGCGCCCTCCTCACCTACTTCAGTGACGGCGCGATGCTCGACGGACTCCTCGAAGAAGATCCGTTCAGCCAGAAGGCCCTCGAGCGGCGCTTCGCTCACATGAGCAACTTCATTCGCGCTGCGCTCGAACCCTGAAGTAGGGTCGCCGCCCGTATGGGAACCCTCTCCGAAGAAGCCTCGAAGGCGCTGCTCGCACCGCACGGCGTCCCCTTTCTCGACGAACGTTCGGTGCCCGATGTCGACGCTGCGGTTGCCGCCGCCGACGAGCTCGGTCTGCCGGTGGTGCTGAAATTGAACGGCGACGCCATCGCCCACAAGACCGAGCGTGGCCTGGTCCGGCTCGGGTTGAACAGCCCAGACGCGGTGGCCGCCGCTGCCCGCGACCTGCTCGCGGCGGCAACCCCGGGCGACGGCGTGGTCACCCTGCTGGTCGCACCCATGATCACATCGAACCGCGAGTTCATCTGCGGAGCGTCCACCGACCCACAGTTCGGACCGACGGTGCTGCTTGGCGTGGGCGGCATCCTGGCCGAAGCGATCGCCGATGTGTCGATTCGATTGGCCCCGATCGAGCGGATCGATGCCGAGGAGATGATCGAGCAGCTCCGCACTCAGGACCTCCTCGGCGCCTTCCGCGGCGAGGAGGCCATCGATCGATCGGGCCTCGTCGACACCCTCATGGCCGTGTCGGAGGCGATCACGACGCACGCCGAAGTCGTCTCGATCGACCTGAACCCCGTCCTCATCCATCACGGATCGCCCGTTGCCGTCGATGCGCTGGTCGAGATCGCTGACGTCGCCGGGGTGGCGTCATGAGCCGCCCGAGCGAGGAACAATTCCGAGCGCTGTTCGAGCCTCGCGGTGTGCTGATCGCCGGTGCATCGACCCATCCAGGAAAATTCGGCTTCGTGAGCCTCCACAACCTGTTGGCGTCTGGTTACCGAGGGAAGGTCTTCGCCACGAACCGAGACGGCTCCGAGGTTCTCGGCATCCAATCGGTCCCTGACATCGAGGATCTGCCGGCGGGTGAGATCGACCTCGTCTTCGTCTGTACCCCAGCGAGCGCCAACCTCGATTTGCTACGCAAGTGCGCAGCCAAGGGGATCCGCGCCGCATTCATCACGAGCGCCGGCTACGGAGAGGCCGGCGACGAGGGCATCAAGGCGCAGGCCGAGCTCGTGGCACTTGGCGAAGAACTCGGGATGCTCCTTGCCGGACCGAACGGGCAGGGTGTCGTGTCGACCCCAGCCAATCTGTGCGCCCAGATCGTGGCTCCCTACCCGCCATCGGGGTCCATCGGCGTGGCCAGCCAATCCGGCAACTTCGTCAGCTCGTTCCTCAACTGGTCGGTACAGACCGGTGTCGGTATCAGCCGAGCGGTCTCGGCTGGGAACGCAGCGGCGGTCGGGGTGGCCGATTATCTCGACTACTACGCCGACGACGAAGCCACCAAGGTCGGGCTGGCCTACGTCGAGGGCATCGATGACGGTCGTGGCTTCTATGAGTCGGTTCGGTCGATCGCCAGCCGAAAGCCGCTCGTGGTGGTCAAGGGCGGGGCAACGGCCGGCGGAGCCCGGGCGGCCGCCAGTCACACCGGCTCGCTCGCTTCCGACGACCGAGTCTTCGACGGGGCGATGCGCCAAGCAGGCGTCATCCGGGCTGCGACAGTCGAGGAGGCATTCGAGGCTGCGGCCACGTTCGCAACCCAACCGCTCCCGAAAGGCAACCAGGTGGTCGTCATGACCACCGCAGGAGGCTGGGGAGTCGTCACCGCAGACGCGATCCATCAGAGCGCGCTGGAGCTCGTGGCGCTTCCCGAGGACCTGCTGGCACAGATCGACACGAAACTGCCTCCGCGGTGGAGCCGGAACAACCCTGTCGACCTCGCCGGTGGTGAGACACGGGACACGATTCCCGAGGTGATGCAGATGATCGCGTCGCACCCGTCGGTCGACGCCATCGTGTATCTCGGCCTCGGCATCCAGTCCAACCAGGCGAAGATGATGAGCGAGGGCTCGTACTACCCGGACCACGGGCTCGAGCGCATCGTTGCTTACCATCAGCGACAGGACGAACGATTCGCTCGAGCCGCCGCCGAGATCTCCACCGATATCGGGAAGCCGATCCTCACGGCCACCGAACTGGCGACTGCCGATCCCTCCAATCCCGGCCCGGTGGCCGTGCGGGCGAGCGGCCGCCTCTGCTACGCATCGTCGAATCGAGCGGTCACCGCGCTCGGGCACCTGTGGCAGTACGCCCAGTTCCGACAGCGCCGCGATCTGTAGTCGCACACGCACTACCGTCTGGCCACAATGGCTTCCAACCCCGCAGCTCCGCCCTCGGTCGTGGCGTTGATCCGTCGTTGGCTTCCGCTTGCCGTACTCACCGGCCTGGCGTTCGGATCCTGGCAGGCGTCGAAGGCGACCGACACCGATGAGGCGAGCGTTGTCCCCGTTGCCTATGAGAACGAGCTCGGTACGCCGCTCCTGTCGGCTCGACGGGTCCCGGAGACACTGCAGGCTCCCATCGCCGACGATGCACTCCAACCGGCGATCACCACGTTCATCGACGGGCTGCAATCGGCCCAACCCGACCTCCAGACGTGTTTGATCGTCGAAGTCGATGGACGGCAGCTGGTGAATCAGGGCGCCAACTTGGCGCTGATCCCGGCGTCCAACCAGAAACTGGTGACGACGTACGCCGCGCTCGAAGTGCTGCCGGCGGACACCCGCTTCACCACCAGGGTGAGCCGCGTCGGCGACATCACCGACGGCGTACTAGCGGGCGACCTCTACTTCGTCGGCGGCGGCGATCCGTTCCTCGTCACCGATGCTTGGCGTGCCCAGTACATCGAACGCGACGATGCCGGGGAGATCATTCCGGATGACTACCCGCGGCCGTGGACCCGGCTGGAGGACCTCGCCGACGGCATCGCCGTCACCGGGATCAGCTCGATCACCGGGTCGATCATTGCCGACGATTCCTTGTTCGACACCGTGCGCTTCGGCCCCTGGGCCGAACGCTTGATCCTCCAGAACCAATCTGGGCCGCTCTCGGCGCTCGCCGTCAACGAGGGCTTCGTCGACTGGGGGGACGACAATCCAGCATTCTCCCTCCGAACCGCCGCTCCGGATCCAGCCGTTCAGGCCGCAGATGTCCTCCGCCAGCTCCTCGCCGACCGTGGCATCACGGTCGGCGGAACGGCGACCGGAGTGGAACCGGAGGGCGCGGCCGACGTTGCGACGGTCCGCTCACAGCCACTCGCCGACATCGTCACTCACGTGAACTCGTGGAGCAACAATTTCGGGGCCGAGATCCTCATCAAACACATCGGCCTGGCTATCGAGGGAGACGGATCAACCCTCGCCGGGACCCGCGCCGTTCGCATCGTCCTCGCGCGGAACCCCGACTTCGACCTCCAGGGGATCGTGATCGAGGACGGGTCCGGTCTGGCCGAATCCAACCGCGTCACCTGCAGTTTGCTCAACGAGATTCTCGTGACGTCCGGCATCGATTCGCCGCTGGCCAGATCGTTGAGCATCGGCGGTGAGCGCGGCAGCTTGGCCCTCCGGCACGTCGACACCGACGCCGACGGCAATGTGTTCGCCAAGACCGGCACGCTCAACCCGAGCACGGCACTGAGCGGATTCGTCGTCTCCGCCGACGATCCGGACACCGTCATCACCTTCGCCTACATCTCGAACGCGGAGATCGTCGACGCCAGCGTTCGTGACGGCCAGGAGCCGTTCATCGAGGAGCTCACCGAATACCCCGAGGCGCCGCCGACCGATGAGCTCGATCCCTTGGAGCCGCTACCCCTCGGCTAGCGTCATCGCATGACAGCGTTGCCCCAGTTCCCTCTCGGCACCGTGCTGTTCCCTTCGATGGTGATGCCGCTGCACATCTTCGAGGAGCGCTACCGAGCACTCATGTTCGACGTGATCGTCGGCGACGGGAACGAACCTCCGTCGATGGAGTTCGGCGTGCCCCTCATCGAGCGAGGCTTCGAGGTCGGAGGCGGCGACATTCGCACCTCGGTCGGCACGGTGGCCAGGATCATCGAGCACGAGCAATTCGACGACGGACGGTGGGTGATCGCCACGGTCGGCACCCGTCGCTATCGAGTGGTCGAGTGGCTCGCCGACCAGCCGTACCCCTGCGCAGAAGTCGAGGACTGGCCGGACGTCGAGCCCTCGCGGGATCTCAGCCTCGACCTGGCCCGGACAGTGCAGATGTTCAACCGCTGTCTGGCAACTGCCGCCGAAGCTGGCTACGACGTCGGGCCCATTCCCGACATCGACCCTGAACCCGAGATCGGCATCGCGCAGCTAGCGGCGCTCTCGCCGGTGGCGCAACTCGACCGACAGGGTTTCCTCTGCGCCGACGGTCCGGAGCAGCGCCTTCCCCTGATCGACGAGGCCCTTCGTGGTGCGCAGGAGCTCTTCGAGTTCGAGCTCTTCCAGAACGGAGACCAACAACGCTGAACTCGCGACCGTCCCGCCCTACACTCTCGAATCGAGGCAGATCGACAGGAGCACCGGGTGGCCAAAGCGAATCCATTGGACGAGGCGAAGGAACTCCAGCAGATGCTGGTGACTTACGCCAAGCAGGAGACGGTCGAGCCACTCAAGACGCTCGGCGGTTATCTCGGAAAGGGGATCGCCGGCGCCGTCTTCGTGTTCCTCGGCATCATGTTCGCCGGCTTCGGGACGCTCCGATTCTTCCAGTCGGAAGTCGACTCGTTCAGCGGCGGCGGTTGGGGTTCGCTCGCTCCCTACGGGATCACGCTCGGCGTCCTCGCCGTGATGATCGGCGTCCTCGTCCTCTCTCTCCTCCGTGCCAAGAAAGCTGTGTCATGACAGATCAGTCCAAGATCACGCCAGCCGATCTCGAGAACAAGTTCCGGGACATTCAGGGTCAGGTCGACACCGTCGCCCAGGACTCCAAGAAGAAGGCAGCCGTCGGCGGAACCGTCGTCGCCGTCCTTCTGCTACTGATCATCTACGTCCTCGGCCGAAATGCGGGCAAGAAGAAGAGCACCGTGCTCGAGATCCGCCGCCTCTAGTGCTGACACGAATCGTCAAGCTCGGCATCCGGAAGGTCATCGACGGACCCGGCCGCTCGTGGCTGTTCACCTCTGGCTTCCTGGCCCTGTTCCGTTTCGCCAAGCGGCGAACGGGACGGCGCGAGGTCATCGATCTCTCGGCCACCAAGCCGGGTGACAAGATCGTCATCGAGCACCTCGCCATCACCCACAAGCAGCAGATCAAGCAGATCAAGGCCGCCAAGAAGTCGGACAAGGCCACCAACCGAACCGAGAAGGCGCGAGCCAAGCAACTCAAGAAGGAGCTTCGTCGGGCCCGCAAGGGCTGACGTCCACCCCACCTTGGCACTCGGAAACCTCCAGCTCGACGACCTCGTGCTGCTGACCGACGGGCGCGGTCGTCGGTATCTCATCAACCTCGAAGAAGGCGGTGAATTCCACTCTCACGCCGGCATCACGTCGCACGACCTTCTGATTGGCCAACCCGAAGGCCTCGAGGTGTCATCGACCAAGGGCCAGCGCTTCCGGGCGTTTCGTCCCACGTTCGAGGAATATGTCCTGGAGATGCCGCGCGGCGCCCAGGTGATCTACCCGAAGGATCTTGCGCCGATGATGACGCTCGGCGACATCGGCCCCGGCGTCGAGGTGTTCGAGTCCGGCATCGGCTCAGGGGCGCTGTCGATGGCGCTGCTCCGAGCCGGCGCAACCGTCACCGGCTACGAGATCCGCGAGGACTTCGCCAGCCGTGCCCGGAAGAACATCGAAGGCTTCCTCGGTGACGTCAGCGACCGCTACAGCCTCGAGATCCGGTCGGCCTACGAACCCATCGACGGCTCGTTCGACCGGGTGATGCTCGATCTTCCCGAACCGTGGCAGGTCGTTCCGCATGCCGAAAAGGTGCTACGGCCCGGAGGCATCATCGTTGCCTACACGCCGTCCATCACGCAGGCCGTGAGGTTCCGCGAGGTGTTGTCGACAACGCACTTCATCGAAGAGAAGACCATCGAGGTATTACACCGCGGTTGGTACATCGAGGGTCAGGCCGTTCGACCGGACCATCGCATGGTGGCGCACACCGCGTTCCTGACGAGAGCCCGGCTGGCAACCCGCTCGCCCGAGGCCTGAATCTGCCCCGAAACCGCAACGAAGCCGGCGCGTTCCCGCTGCGCTGCGGCGGCCTTCGGCCGAGTCCTCGTTCCGCAGGCCACGCCGACATAGATGCACCAGGCGACTCGACCCGAGCGAAGCCACTAGCGTGCCGACGTGGCTGCTCCAGAGGATCCGCTGTCCCCGCCGGTCGAACATCGCATCGAGCTCGACCGCTACGCATTGTCGACGGTGATCTACGCGGAGCGTCCTGACGGCACGATTCTGCTGATGCAGCGGGCCGAGGGTTCAGCGATGGCGGGCCAGTACTTCATGCCCGGCGGCATCGTCGACCCGGGAGAGACGCCGCACGAAGCCGCCATACGGGAGTTGCGTGAGGAGAGCGGCCTCGAGTTCAGCGGCCCGATGACCATGGTGGGCTGCTATCCGATGTGGATCTACGGACAGGCCTTCCTCCAGCTGAGCTTTCGCGGTGCGGTCGCCGGGGAGGTCGTGCAAAGCGACGAACACACCGATCACCGCTGGGTCGACCCGGCGGAGATGCGAGGCCTGTTCTCGCCTGATGCGGTCGACTCGATCGCCGGGGGAGTCGAGCGCATTGCTCGACTCCTCGGGCGAATCGGCGAGGACCTCGACCGCTACCTTGCCCTCCGCCGCTGACAAAGCCACACACACCACGTTCTGCGTTGCGTTCTTCCTCGTATGCGACGCAAACGCAACGCAGTTCGGGCGGAGCGGCGGATGCAAGGGGCGAGGGAGGGGCTAAAGGCTTAGGGGCGGCGCAGTGGCCGTCGATCGTGGCTGAGGTGCACCACGTCGGCGTCGAGGCGTCGGAGGCGATCGAGCGACTCGGCAGCGGCGCCGGCCCACTCATCAGCGTGTAGATCGCCCGTGTCGACCTGGCCCGCTGTGAACTCCTCGCAACTCCAACACGCCTGCGCAGCGATGAGCTCCAAACCGCTCCCGGTGTCGACCACCACCGATTGGTGGCCTGGCGTGTGGCCCGGTGTGTGAAGCAGGGAGATGCCCTGAGCGATCTCCTCATCGTCGCGTCCGAGACGGAGGCGATGCGCCTCGATGTGGGCCCACTCGGGAACGGTATAGAAATCGGCGGTCGCTGCTTCGAGCTCCGCTTCGGTGACCCACACAGGAGCATCCGGGAGAAGATGATTCTGTCCGCAGTGATCGAAGTGGAGGTGGGAGTTCACCACGGCAATCACCTCGCGTTCATCCAGTTCCGCTCCGTGGAGCGCATCGACGATCGACCGCACCGACGGTGCGTACAGCTCGTCGATGACGGGGTGACCCTGACGTGGCCCCGTGTCGACCACGACGGTTCCCTCCGGCCCCTCGAGCGCAAACGCGAAGATCAGGCAGCCGCCAGCGGCCGCTCGTGGGTGCGACGGCGGGAAGGTCACCGAACCGAGTTCGAGGCGGTGAATCCGCACGAGTCGATCGTCGAGGCCAGACACCATGCCGAGTCAGGTCCAGGGAGCGGGGGCGCCGCGTTGCACAGAGTTGAAGCGGCTGGCGAAACTGGGACTCAGATTGTCCTTGCGTGGACCGGAGAAGCCGAACAGGAACTGGGCGACTCGACGCAGCTGGATCTCCTCTGACCCCTCGGTGATTCGGTAGCGACGGTGGTGACGATAAATGTGCTCGAACGGCAGGTGGCGGCTGTATCCCATACCGCCGTGGGTTTGAATTGCCTGGTCGGCTGCCTGGCAGACCAGCCGATTGGCTCGGTAGTTGCACATTGCGACCTTGTCCGAGATCGAGACCGGATCGACGCCTTGATCCATCTGCCATGCCGTCTTTCTCACCAAACCGCGAATCATCTCGGCCTCGGTGTGCATCTCGGCCAACGGCCACTGGATCGCCTGGTTCTGACTGAGCGGCTTTCCGAACAGCTTGCGTTCCCTCGCGTACTTGACCGATTCATCGATGCAGTACTGAGCAGCACCGAGGCTGCTGGCCGCTTGCCGAATGCGATTCTCGTGCACGAACGTCTGGGCAACGGCCAAACCCCGGCCCTCGGCCCCGAGGATGGTGGAATCGGCGACTCTCACCGCATTCAGGGTGACCTCGGCGTGATCCGTCGGCATGTTGTAGGTCCACCACATGAACTCGGTGGTGAACCCAGGCGCATCCGTCGGAACGATGAAACACGTGATCCCGTGCGCGTCGCCGTCGTCTCCGGATGTCCTCGCGAACACATAGTCGTGGGTGGCGGCATGCAGACCCGTGTTCCAACGTTTCGCTCCATCGATGATCCACTCATCGCCGTCTCGCTCCGCCCTCGTCTCCATCCATGTGGCGTCAGAACCGTGCAGCGGCTCGGTCAGACCGAAACCGATGCGCGCCTTGCCAGCCAACATCTTGGGGATCCATTCGGCCTTCTGCTCTTCGCTTCCGTGAACATCCATCATCAGCACCGTCACCAGGTTGCCTACGATCGAGCTTTCATTCTGGAGATCGTTGTGGAGACCGAGTCCCTTGGCTGCGAGGTGCTCGCGAATGACTGCCATGCCGAGGTTGGTGCCGCCCATTCCGCCGAACTTCGCAGGGAGGTGATAGCGGTAGAAACCGGCAGCATCGGCCTTGCGACGCATCTCCCCGAGGAGCGCCTCCCACTCGGCGTTGGGCCATCCGTCCCGATCGAAATCGGTCCGCGAGTACTCGCGCCGGTGATCGAAGAACCGCTTGTTGTCGTCTTGACGTTCGAGGGGTTTGATCTCGTCTTCGATGAACTGATCCAACTGGTCGAGGAGATCGGTGATGTCGTTTGGCAGGTCGTAGTCCACGAACGAAACCTAGGCGGGTGTTCAAGAGTCGTCCCAAATGGGCGATGTGTAGGTTGCTGATGGGGCAGAAGCAATGAGGCCCGACTCCGACACGTCGGAGTCGGGCTCTCTTGCGTTTAGCGTTGGCGGACATGACCGAACCCAGCCCCACGGCCGGCGCCCCATCCGACGGCACGGAGGCTCGCACGGCCGCTCTTCGGGCGGACATCCGGCGGCTCGGACGCCAGCTCGGCCACTCGATCGAGCGACAGGAGGGCGCCGAGTTCCTCGAGCTCGTGGAACACGTTCGGGTCCTGGCTCGTCGCCTACGCCAAGAGGACGGCGACGCCGCCGGAGCCGAACTCGCCGGGGTACTCGCTTCGGTCGACGTGATCGATGCCATCCGCCTCGTCCGGGCGTTCACCACCTACTTCCACCTGGCCAACGTCACCGAGCAGGTCCACCGCATCGACCACCTGAACATGAGGAAGGCGGGGGAGGGACGTTTCCACGACACGGTCGAGCGCCTCCTCCAGCGCGGCTTCACCCCCGGGGACATCGAGGCGGCGCTGGCGAAGGTGGCCATGATCCCAGTGTTCACTGCGCACCCCACGGAAGCCTCGCGGCGCTCGATGCTCGACAAGCTCACCGAGATCTCCAAGCTGGTCGACGCGCGAGAGACCGTCGCCACCACTGAGTCCGGGATTCGCCGGATCGATCGTCGCGTAGACGAACTGCTCGACATCATGTGGCAGACCGATGAGATCCGGCGAGAGAAGCCCCGTCCGGTCGATGAGGCGAGGACCACTCTCTACTACATCGACCAGATGGCACGAGAGGGCCTCCCCGAGCTGTGGGACGACATTGCGATGACCCTCGAGTCGATCGGGATCACTCCCGACCCGACTCTGGCGCCGATCACGTTCGGCAGTTGGGTCGGCGGTGACCGCGACGGCAACCCCAATGTCACACCGGCCACGACCGTCGAGGTCGTCGGGCTCCATCGCTCGAGGGCCCTCCGAATCCTGAGCGAGGAGATCGAGGGACTCCGAGCCGAGCTCAGCAGCTCGGAGCTGATCCGGCCCATCAGCGACGAACTCGCAGCGGTCATCGAAGCCGACCGCGCCGTCTTCCCGAAAGTCTTCGAACGCATCGGTCGGATCAACGACGGCGAGGGGTATCGACTCCGGCTTGCCGTCATGCTCGACCGCCTCGTTCAGGCGCAGCGTTCACCGCAGGGCCCGAACCCCTACACCGAGCCGCAGGAGCTGGCCGAAGACCTCGCCGTGATCGACCGTTCGCTGCGGGCCAACGGCGGGGCCTTGGTGGCCACCGGCCGGTTGGCGAGGGTACGACGTCTCGTCGCTGCGCTGGGCTTCCACCTCGCCGCACTCGACATCCGGCAACACGCTCGACTCCACCACGAGTCGCTCAGCACGCTGTTCAGCCAGACGGGTACCACCTATCCGGAGGATCGCACCGGCCGCATCGCGCTGCTCACTTCCGAGCTCGCCTCCCGCCGACCGCTCGCACCCCCGGGGACCCCGGTCGCCGACGACGATGCGCTGGCGCTGTTCCGGGTACTGCGACAGCTGCTCGACGACCATGGCGACGAGCTCATCCAGAGCTACATCGTCTCGATGACGGTCGGGGTCGACGACGTTCTCGCCCCCGTGCTCCTGGCCCGCGAGGTCGGGTTGGTGGATCTCTCGGCCGGCATCGCCCGGCTCGGTTTTGTCCCGCTCTTCGAGACCATCGACGATCTGCGGTCGATGGAAGCGACGCTCGACCGACTCCTCACGATCCCGGCGTACCGACGGATCGTGGAACTGCGCGGCGGAATGCAGGAAGTGATGGTCGGCTACTCCGACTCCAACAAGGACGGCGGCATCGCCACCAGTCAGTGGGAGATCCACAAGGCCCTCCGGGTCATCCGCGAAGTGGCGGCGAGACACGGCGTTCGGATCCGCGTGTTCCACGGCCGTGGGGGGACCGTCGGCCGAGGTGGCGGACCGACCAACGAATCGATTCTCGCCCAACCGAGCGGCGTGATCGACGGCGAGCTCAAGATCACCGAGCAGGGAGAAGTCATCTCCGACAAGTACGGCCAACCCGATCTGGCTCAGCGCAACCTCGACCTCGCGATGTCGGCCGTTCTGGAAGCCACAGTCGTGCAACGTGCAGCCCGGCACTCGCCCGAGACGATGGTGGAGTGGACCGAGGTCATGGAGTTGATCTCGACCGAGGCCTATGCCGCCTACCGCCGGTTCGTCGAGCATCCCGAATTGCCTGCGTACTTCCAGGCATCGACTCCGGTCGAGGAGCTCGGCGCACTCAACATCGGCTCTCGACCGGCCAGACGTAGTGGCGCGGGAAACAGCATCGACGATCTTCGAGCCATCCCGTGGGTCTTCGGTTGGACCCAGAGCCGGCAGATCATCCCCGGCTGGTTCGGTGTGGGCTCCGGCCTCGCCGCCGCAATCGACGCCGGACACGAGTCGACGATGAAGGAGATGTTCGCTCACTGGAACTTCTTCCAGGCCTTCATCTCGAACGTCGAGATGACCCTCAGCAAGACCGATCTCGGCATCGCCGCCCGGTACGTTGATCGTCTGGTCGAGCCGGGGAAACGCTCGCTGTTCGGTGTCGTCCGGGCCGAACACTCGAGTTCGGTCGAACAGGTCACCTCGGTCACCGGCCGGGGGCTTCTCGACAATCTGCCCGTTCTCAAGCGCACGCTCGAGGTCCGCGACGTCTACCTCGATCCACTTCATGTGCTGCAGATCGACCTGCTGGCCCGTTCCCGCGCCTCGGCGGAGCCAGACCTCCCACTGCGACGGGCGCTGCTCCTGACGGTCAACGGCGTTGCCGCCGGGATGCGGAACACCGGCTGAAGTGGAAGGATCGGCCGGTGACACCGAACCCATCGACCCTCGAGTTCCATCCATTCACGATCGACATTCCCGACACCGATCTCGATGACCTGCAGCGGCGGCTGACGGCCACGCGCTGGCCGGACCAGATGCCGGACCAGGAGTGGGTCTACGGAGCCGAGAGGTCCGAGCTGCAGGCTGTCGTCGAGTACTGGCGCAACGACTACGACTGGCGGGCCGCCGAGGCATCGATCAACGCCCACCCCCAGTTCGTCACGGAGATCGACGGTGAACGAGTGCACTTTCTCCACGTCCGGTCGTCTCACGAGGCCGCCACGCCGCTGCTGCTGACCCACGGCTGGCCAGGGTCCATCGTCGAGTTCCTCCACGTGATCCACCCGTTGACCGAACCGGACGGTGTCGCCCGACCGTTCCACCTCGTGATTCCCAGCCTGCCCGGATTCGGGTTCAGCGGGCCGACCGTCACCCCAGGAGTCGACCCGCACCGCATCGCCGGAATGTGGCGACAGCTCATGGCTGGGCTCGGCTACGAACGCTACGTCGCACAGGGAGGCGATTGGGGGTCGATCATCACCGCCCATCTCGGCGCCGTTGACCCAGAACACTGCATCGGCATCCACCTCAACATGGTCCCCTCTCGTCCGACGCCCGAACTCATGAACGATGCCACGCCGGCCGAGCAGGACGCCGTGCAGTCGATGATGGCGTTCCAGGCAGAAGAAATCGGCTACATGGCCATCCAGGGCACCAAGCCGCAGACGTTGGCGTACGCACTCACCGATTCGCCGGCCGGACTGTGTGCATGGATCTACGAGAAGTTCCACACATGGTCCGATCGTGCAGGGGGAGACGTCTTCTCCGTCCACGACCGAGACCGGTTCTGTACGAATCTGATGTTGTACTGGCTGACGAACACCGCAGGATCCGCAGCCCGGATCTACTACGAGCGTCAGCACAGCGACCACGGATTCGCCACCGATGTCAGCGTGCCGATGGCCGGGGCCATCTTCCCCGAAGAGATCTACCGCTCCAGCCGCCGGTTCGCCGAAGCGACGTTCAACGTCGTGCATTGGAGCGAGTTCGATCGGGGCGGCCACTTCGCGGCCCTCGAGCAACCCGAGGTGTTGCTGGCCGATCTTCGCTCCTTCGTCGACCAGCTGCTCGGCTGATCGGTCAGCTCAATCGGAGCTGCGCCAACCGGTTCTCGAAGAAGGAGTGGACCAGCAGTCCACCGGCCGCCGCCATACCCATCATCGACAAGATGTGGAACCCCGCCATGTCGAGCACAACGCCGGAGACCAACGCACCGGATCCGCTGGCGATGTTCGTGGCCAGATCGGATGCCCCTTGGACCGCCACCCGGTCCCGTTCGTCGACCGACTCGGTGAGCAGAGCCGATCCGGCCACGATCCCGAAGCTCCAGCCGAGCCCGAGCAGGAAGAGGCCGGGAAACATCAACAGGCGCGGCGCCTCACCAGCCAGCGCCGTCAATGCCGTCGCCGCGATGAGCGAGCAGCCACCCACCGCGATCGTGGGGAGCCGGCCGGCGCGATCCGAGAGCCAACCGGCGAGCGGGGCAAAGGCAAACATCCCGGCCGTGTGGACGGAGATGACCGCTCCCACGACACCCTTGCTGTGTCCGTGGGCCTCCATGTGCAGCGGCGTCATCGCCATCACCATGACCATGACGGCCTGCGACACCACGAGTGCGATCAGTGCGAGGCGAGCCAGAGGATGGCTCCAGACGATCCGGATCGCCTGAACGAACCCCACGGTCTGGGCCTTTCTTGTCGCCCGATCTGCTGCCCGCGGCACGATCCCGCCGGCGACCACCAGCGGGTCGGGGCGCATCCAGACGAAGGTGCCGACCGATGCGAGAGCGAACAGGACGACCGACATCGCGAATCCACCCGCGTTCTCATCGAGTGAGAACGACTCTGCTGCCGACCCGGCGACGCCGATGAACAGGGGAAAGAGCACCGCACCGAATGTGCTGGCGAAAATCACGGTGCCGATGTCACGTCCCCGCCGCTCGGCCGTCGAGAGATCGGCAGCGGCGTAGCGGGCCAGATTGGCCGTGCCTGACCCCACACCGACGAGGATCATTGCGAAAACCAGCAGGGGCACACTTGTCGCCTGGATTGCCGCAATGGCCAGCACGCCGCCGGCAGCGGCGATGGCAAAGCCCAGCGCGAGACCAGGCGTTCGACCTCGCCGCTGCATGAACGTGGCGAGCGCTCCAGCGCTGAAGGCGGACCCGATCGTGCTGGCGCCGGTCGAGAGACCGGCGAAGGTGCTGGAGCCGAGGAGCGCCGACATCGCAAGCACCGAGACGGGGAACATGGATGACACGGCGCCACGACTCAGAACGGCGCTGAACCAGAGGACCCGAAGCGTTCGATGCTGTACGGCCTGGCGCCCGCCGCCATCAAGGTCACTCAAGGGAATCAGTGTGCCACATGCCCAGTCTCGGGCCCGCACTGCCTCTATCGTCCTCCGGATGGATCGCATCGAGCGACACGACTTCGTGAACGCTGCCCTTCTCGCCATCGTCTTGTTGGCCCTCGCCTTTGCCCTCGTGGTTGCGACGAGAAGCCTTTTCGGCGCTCTCGACGACGATCCGCTGGTGACAGCCGACAAGCCACCAGAGTCTTCGACGACCACGACAGCCGCTCCACAGGTCACCGTTGGCGAGGACGTCGCCGAGGAGACCTCATCCACCGATCCGGCGCGAGCACCGAGCGAAGTCACGATTCGCGTTGGGAACGGCGCAGGCAAGAGTGGCGTGGCGGGACGGGCCAGCACGATTCTCGCCAACGCCGGCTACGTGATGCTCGGGGCCAAGAACTCCTCGGTCAAGCTCGGCACCACGGCGGTGTACTACCTCGAGGGCTACTCGGCCGACGCCGAAGTCGTCGCCACTCTTCTGAACGTGCCGATCACCAACATCGCTGTGATGCCGCCGGACCCCGGTGTTTCGATCGATACCGCCACGGTCATCGTCATCCTCGGTTCGGACACGAGCGTCTAGTAGCGGTCAGCGAACGGATCAGGTCGAGCGGCGCCGACGCCGGGTGGCATCGATGGCTCGTGCTGACGTCACCGTTGCCCGGAGCCGTGTGACGATCGGTTCTGCACGGGCCTGCTCGTCCGACAGTTGAGGGGCGAATGCCTCGATGAGCGCACTCACGCTGACCCCTTCCTCTGCGGCAAAATCGTGCCAGCGATCATGCGCTTCGGGGGAAACGAAGGCATGAATGGCTCGACGAACTGCTTGCGTCATGCGCTGGACGATAGCGCTATCACATCCGTCCTGCGAGGTCCGGCGCCAGTCTCGTGATTCCCGACTGCCAGAGTTCCGAGCCTAGGATCGGGGCGGTGACCTCCGAGACACGACAACGGCTGCTCGACGCTGCTGTCGAGCTCCTGCTCGCCGAAGGCAGCCCCGGCGTGACCACGGTGCGTCTGACCGAACGGGCAGGCGTCGTGCAGTCGGCGTTCTACAACCACTTCGCATCGGTCGCGGAGTGCCGTGCCGCAGCTCTGTATGAGGTCGAACGCCAGATCCTGGCGTTGTCCTCGGCCGTCGACGTCGAGGTCAGCGTCGCAGGAACGACGCTCATCGAGGACATCGAACGGATGCTCCTCGGCGTCTTTCGACAGGCCGAGGAACGACCGGCCCTGTTCGCCATGCTCACCCACCGGCGACTCGAGCCGGAAGTGGACGCCCTGATCGAACTGGTCACCGCCAGCGTCGCCGACGACATCAGGCGTGCAATCCTTGCCGAAGACTCGCGGCTGAGGGCCATGCAGGCCGAGGTGGCCGAACTGAGCGCTGGACTCGTCGTCGGCGTCGTGTTCGCTGCCCTCGATCGCGTGTTGGCGGGCGCGGACCCTGCGCTGGTGGCCCACGTCAGCGGCGAGCTCATCTCCGGCGGCATTTTCGGCGTCGCCGGTGTCGAACCCTGACCTCCCCGTCGTGAGAGCGGGCGGCAGCCGATTCGGTGCGTCAGTCCAGAGGAGGGCTGACGTCGATGGGCGGGTCGGGGAGATCGCCGGCGATCAGTCGGGGGAGGAGCTCGGGAAGCCGCGCCGGCAGGAACGGCTCCGAGCTGGCCATGACCTCATCGAGTGTCCACCAACGTGCGCCGCGAAACGCCAACGCCTCGAGGTACTCGAGCCCTGTCGGCGGCCGGATGTCGGTCTGGTCGGTCCACGCAACGTGGAGTACCTCGTCCTGCTCGAAGTCGTAGCCGCCGAACGAGAACTCGACGTACTGGGTGTAGACGATCGGCCCGACGACAGCCTCGTCGATACCGGCTTCCTCGTGGAGCTCGCGTGCCACTGCCCGGTCTGACGGTTCCCCAGGGTCGATGCCGCCGCCCGGGATCTCCCACCAGGCCGGTTTGGTCGCATCGTTCGGGTCGATGGCATTGATCAGGAACACGCGCCCGTCGGAATCGAGCAGGATCACCCTGGCGGCGTGTCGACGGAGGGTCCATGCCATCTGCCGCACCGTAGGCGCTGACTCGCACACGGGCGAACGAGGTGCCACGATGCAGCGATGTCCGCCCCCGATCCGCTCGCCGGTGTCCGGATCCTCGACTTCTCTCGAGTTGTTGCCGGACCGTTCGCCACCCGAATGCTGGCCGACCTCGGCGGCGATGTCGTCAAGGTCGAGCCGCCCGATGGCGACCTCACCCGGTTCTGGGGGAAGAAGATCGCCGGCCTGTCGGGTTTCTACACACAGCAGAATGCAGGCAAGCGCAACATCTGCATCGACATGAAGGCCGAAGGGGCACGCGAGCTCCTGCTCGCCATGGGGGCCGAGGCCGACATCATCGTCGAGAACTACCGTCCCGGCGTCATGGAGCGCCTCGGTCTCGCCTACGACGATTTCGCCACCGTCAACCCGGGCGTCATCATGCTGTCGATCTCCGGTTTTGGCCAGACGGGGGACGCCTCGACGCGGGCCGCGTTCGCTCCGATCCTCCACGCTGAATCCGGCCTTCTCGGCCGCCAGGGAAGGTTCGACGAGGCCACGCCGAGCGACCCCATGCTCTCGATCGCCGACACCAACGCCTCGCTCCATGGCCTCGTCGCCGTGCTGTCTGCGCTCCATCTCCGGACCGCCACGGGTCAAGGCCAACACATCGACATGGCCATGATCAACTCCATGACGGTCACCGATGACTACGCCCATCATGCGTTGGACCAGGAGCCGATCGTCCGCCTGGGCGGAATGGTCTGGTCGACACCACGTGGCGATCTCCTCGCCGCGGGTAACGAGCGTGCCCAGTGGTTCCAGCTCAACCAGGCCGGCATGCTCGACGATGGGCTCGGTCCTGATGCCACCGTCGCCGAGAAGGCAGCCACCAGGCGCCGACTGCTCGAGTCGTTCTATGCCGGCTTCGATCGCCGCGAGGACCTGATCGCCGCCCTCGACGAGGCCAACATCGCGTGGGCAGACGTTCGCCAACCCGAAGAGGTGTTCGACACCGACATCGCCGTCGATCGACGACTCTCGACCTCTGTGGACGATCGAGCGGGTGGGACCCGTCGTGTCGTGCAGTCGCCGTACCACTTCAGCAATGCCAGAGCCGAGGTGCGCGGCGGAGCCCCGTTCCGGGGCGAGCACAACGCCGAGGTCCTCGCGGCATGGCTCGGCCTCGACCGCGAAGCGGTGGCCGAGCTGGCCGACCGGAACGTCCTCCTCGCCGAGGAGCGTTCGTGAACCAACTCTCGCCGTACCTCCAGTTCACGTCCGAACAGTGGGGGCGACTCAGAGCCTCGACGCCCCTCAGTTTGTCTGAGGACGATCTCGAGCGACTTCGCGGAATCAACGTCGAGCTGAGCCTCGACGAGGTCGTCGAGATCTACCTTCCTCTGTCCCGGCTGCTCAACCTCTATGTGGGAGCGTCGCAAGAGCTCTATCGGGCGAGCGACACCTTCCTCGGACATCTGCCCGCCAAGGTCCCGTACGTGATCGGGATTGCCGGCTCGGTGGCCGTCGGCAAGTCGACCACGGCCCGCGTGCTCCAAGCCCTGCTCGATCGCTGGCCGGATCACCCGACGGTCGACCTGATCACCACGGACGGCTTTCTGCACCCGAACAGGGTGCTCCAGGAGCGGGGGCTCATGGACCGGAAGGGTTTCCCGGAGAGCTACGACCGCCGCCGGCTGCTGCAGTTCATGTCCGACATCAAATCCGGGAGTCCAGTCGTCGAGGCGCCCGTCTATTCACATCTGACCTACGACATCCAGCCGGGCGAGGTCGTGACCGTCGAACAACCGGACATCGTCATCGTCGAAGGACTCAATGTCCTCCAAACCGGTGTGGCCGACGAGGAGAACCCCTTGTTCGTCTCCGACTTCTTCAACTTCTCGATCTACGTCGACGCCGAGATCGACGACATCAGGCGGTGGTACGTCGAACGCTTCTTCACGCTCCGGGAGACGGCCTTCAAGGATCCGACGTCGTTTTTCCACCGGTTCTCGATGTTGACAGACGAGGAGGCGACACAGACGGCGCTCGGCATCTGGTCGAGCATCAACGAGGTGAACCTCAGGAACAACATCCTTCCGACCCGCGAGCGGGCCGATCTCATCCTGCGAAAGGGCTCGGATCACCGAATTCGCCAGGTCGACCTGCGCCGGACCGAGGCACTTGGGCGCAGACACGGCAACAACATCACGAAGCGGAAGCGAGCTATGGAACGAGTACTGAAATGAGCCGGATCGTGGTCATCACCGGGGGAGCGTCTGGCATGGGCCAGGCCTCAGCCAGGCTGTTCGAAGCCGAAGGCGACACCGTGGTCGTCGTCGACCTCCAGCCCGCCAACGATCGGAGCATCGTCGGCGACGTTGCCGATGCCGAGTTCGCCACATCGACGATCGACAACGTCGTCAGCCTCTACGGCCGGCTCGACGTCCTCGTCAACGCCGCAGGGACCATTCACCGCGCCGACGCTGCCGGCACATCGGACGCCGACTGGGATCGAGTGATGGGGGTCAACGTGAGCGGCACGTTCTACATGTGCCGTGCCGCGCTGCGCCACATGGTCGAGGCCAAGAGCGGCGCCATCGTCAACTTCGGCTCGATTTGGGGCAACGTCGGTGCCGCCGGGGTGACGGCCTATTGCGTGTCCAAGGGAGCAATCCATCAACTGACCCGAGCGCTCGCCCTCGATCACGCCACCGACGGGATTCGCGTCAACGCCGTCGCTCCGGGTGAGGTCAACACGCCGATGCTCGCATCCCACCGCGCGATGCCTCCGTCTGCGGCCGACCTCGCGGCGTTGGCCGAGGCGACCATTCCGGTGAAGCGTCTCGCTGAACCGGAGGAAGTCGCAGAGGTCGTCGTGTTCCTCGCATCGGATCGGGCCAGCTACATGACCGGAGCCATCGTGCCCATCGACGGCGGGTACACCGCACGCTGAGCGCCTGGCATTCCTCAGAGGCTGCGGCAAGTGACCGATGATTCCAGTGAACGCACTAGTGTGCTTCGGTCTGCCTGAGGAGTGACATGCCCGAAATCTGGCCCGGAACTGCATACCCGCTCGGCGCGACGTGGGACGGCTCTGGCACGAACTTCGCCGTGTTCTCCGAGAATGCGACGCGGATCGAACTGTGCCTCTTCGACGATGACGGGGTGGAGACGCGAATCGATCTCCCGGAGATCACCGCCTTCGTCCACCACGGCTACCTGCCGGGGATCAGCCCTCGCCAACGCTACGGATTCCGGGCCCACGGCCCATGGAACCCGGGCAAGGGCCTGCGTTTCAATCCGACCAAGCTGCTGCTCGACCCCTATGCCAGGGCCATCGAGGGAGAGGTCGCGTTCGACCGCGCCATCTACGACCACCTCGCTGAGGATCACGACCATCCCGACCCGACCGACAGCGCTCCCTTCGTGCCCCGCGGGGTCGTTGTCAGTTCCTTCTTCGATTGGGGGAAGGATCGGCGGCCGAACCGGCCACGCCAGGACACCGTGCTCTACGAGGCACACGTCCGCGGTCTCACCGATCCATCCGGACGTCCCCGAGGATCTCCGGGGCACGTATGCGGGAATGGCGGACCCGTCGATCATCGCCTACCTCAAGGACCTCGGGGTCACGGCCATCGAGCTGATGCCCGTGCACCAGTTCCTCGACGAGCAGTTCTTACATGACCTCGGTCTCACGAACTACTGGGGCTACGCATCCATCGGGTATTTCGCTCCGCACAACAAGTACTCGGCGTGGGGAAGTCGCGGCGAACAGGTGCAGGAGTTCAAGCACCTCGTTCGGACGATGCACGACGGCGGCATCGAGGTCATTCTCGACGTGGTCTACAACCACACGTGTGAAGGCAACGGACTCGGACCCACCTTCAGCCACAA
>RCMY010001507.1_pt1 | contig 22099 bp, 17 predicted proteins | sample 2041341 | NCBI WGS metagenome assembly RCMY01 (sample SAMN09708234, study PRJNA481090) | Marine sediment metagenome, whole genome shotgun sequencing project.
AGCCAACTTACCAAACGAAATAATGGAATTTTCGCCCCAAATGAAATTGCAATATTAGGTGCAAAATGCTCGATTATTAGCGATTTGGTTCAAAATATTGCTAAAAATATTCAAAAAGAGGCAAAAATTGCATACGTAGATGCATCTCACGATACTGCTTATTCTGTACCGAAAGTTGATAATTTTACTTTTCATCATTCGGGTAGTTTGCAACAAAATTCTGCTTCTAACTTGAATCGATATAATGATAAAGTTAGATTTTCAAACTATGATTTTGTTTTTATTAATGGAAATCATTACCAAGGAGAACAACAGATTTTAATTTTGGATAATGAAAAAGAAAGTTCTGTTTTAAAACGGATTGATCAACTCCAAAACATACAATTTGTTATAAAATTAAACGAAGAATCTAAATTTTTTGATTTTCTGTTACATACATATCCCAACATTAAAAATTTACAATGCTATTCTATTAACGAAATAGATAAAATCTGTCGTCATGTAGGAAACTTAATCCAACAAAAAATTGCTCCGGTACAAGGTTTGGTTTTGGCTGGAGGGAAAAGTATCCGTATGGGAAGCGATAAAGGTTTACTCGATTATCACGGAAAAGCACATCGTGATTTAAGTATCGAAATGCTTAAAAAGTTACAATTAAACACATATTTATCGGTTCGAAAAGAACAAGCCATAAAAAATACGCAAACCATTGAAGATGTTTTTATTGGTTTAGGTCCTTTTGGCGCCATTTGTTCTGCATTTCAAACCAATCCAAATACGGCTTGGCTAGTTCTCGCCACTGATCTTCCTTTTGTTGATGAAAAAATTCTTAGAAAACTCCTCGAAAACAGAAATCCAGCAAAAATTGCTACTGCCATCAAAGGAAAAAACAAAGATTTTCCAGAACCATTAATTACCATTTGGGAACCGAAATCATATCCGATTTTGCTCAATTATTTGGCGCAAGGCATTTCTTGTCCGCGAAAAGTTTTGATCAATAATGATGTAGAAATTATAGAAATCGATGATTCTATCATCCGAAATATCAATACACCAGAAGAATTTGAAGTGGTAAAAAAAGAGATAAATGGCTGAGATCTTACATATCCTTAATGGCGACAGCACCAAATCAATTTTCGAAAAATCAACGTTAAAAGGCGATGTTTTGGTTTGGCGAGAAATGTTGTGCGAAGGTACTTTGCACAAAAAGATTGGTAGTGATGCTTTTTGGAAAAAACGTTACGCTTTTTTTGAAAAGGAACTCGGTGTTTCAAAACTGGATTATTATGATAATACTATTAAAGAAATCATACCAATTGAAGATTTGCAAGGTTATGACGAAGTAGTTTTATGGTTTGAATATGATCTATTTTGCCAAATAAATTTAATCGCACTTTGTACGTATTTATTGGAATCATACCGAAAAGACATTCTTTATTATTTGGTTTGCACCGGTAAAGAAAAAGGGGAACCTACATTACAATCCTTATCGGATTATGCTGCGGAATCTTATCCGAAACTATATGGAAAACGTTTAAAATTGACTAGAAATAATTTACTTTTCGCCCAAGAAAGTTGGAATTTATATGTTGAAAATAATCCAAAGAAGTTAGAAGCTTTTGATTTTACAAAGAAGCAGAAGTTTAGATATTTACAAAATGCTATAAATCAGCATTTGGAGCGATTTCCAAAATCAAATGGTCAGAATCAAATTGAAAATAAATTGTTGCACTATATCGATTCCGAAAAGTGGACTAAAAAAGAAATCATCAACGAAATTTTATCTTGGCAAAAAAAAGAAACCGTTTATGGTTTTAGTGATCTACAATATGCCCTTATTTTGAATAAGTTGCACAATTTTTATGTTGAAGAAGAAGGTACCCTAAAACTAAACGATTTAGGTAAAAAAACGAAGCTATGAATTTTTCCCAAGAACAATTTTACCGTCGTCAAACGATTATCGAAGAATTTGGCGAAGCCGGACAACAAAAACTACAAAACGCGAAAGTTTTGATTGTCGGTTGTGGTGGTTTGGGAAATCCGGCCGCAGTGTATCTCGCAGCAAGTGGAATCGGACATCTCCATTTAGTAGATTTCGACACCATCGATATCACCAATTTACATCGACAAGTTTTTTTCAAAACCAGTGACGTCGGTGTATCGAAAAGTAAAATACTGGCGACCTATATCGAACAAATTGCACCTTTAGTTAAAGTAACTTTTAGTGAAGAACCCATTTCTAAATTAAATGTATTTCAAACTATTGAAAATTTCGATATCATTGTTGATTGCACCGATAGTCTCGCTATAAAATACCTTTTAAACGACGCTTGTGTTGTTCAACGCAAACCGCTGGTTTACGGATCTTTATACAAATTTGACGGTTATGTCGCTAGTTTCAATGTTTTGGATGATTTGGGTAAAAGAACAGCAAATTTGCGCGATGCATTTCCTGAAATTCCGACAGAGAATATACCAAATTGCTCTGAAGTCGGCACCTTAAATCCGGTTGTTGGTATAATTGGTACAATGCAAGCGAACGAGGTTATCAAAATTATTTCTGGAATAGGAAAACCGCTAGTCAACCAAATTTTAATTTTCAACAGTTTGGATAATTCTCAGTTTCAAATGCGCTTAAAATCAAAAGTAAGTCCAACTGAAATTACCAAAATATTCACCAAGAGTGACTATTTAGATCCGAATTGTGAACTTCAGAATCAGCAATTATTAATTGAAAAAGAAAGCCTAACCCAGAAAATAAATACCGAAAATCTTACTATAGTTTCAGTAATTGAAGATGTAAATCATTATATACCTTTTACTGTAGATTTTAAAATTCCGCTTACGCGATTTTCAGATTGGCTTCAATCTAAAGAGCACCAAGAATTTATCGCAAAACATCCAACTAATGAAATTGTAATCGTTTGTAAAAAAGGAATTTCGAGTTATACAGCTGCTAAAATTTGGAAAGATACATTTAAAAATGCCACTGTTTTTAGTCTGAAAAATGGTATCGATGCTTATGAATAATCCTTATTTTTGTCTTTTTTTACACAAAGCACATGCAAAATCCTTTAGAATTTTACCAATCCGAAAAAAAATACTTTGAAGAAAACCTTGCGAATCTGAAGCAAAAATTAATCCGCTCTAGCGCATATCGATTATTCGTTTTTTTACTTACAATTTTTGCATTTTATTTTTTCTTTGGAAATACAAGCTTAGTTTTGGTTTCTCTTTTTTTAGGAATTTCTCTTTTTATTTTTTTAGTTACCAAACACAGTAATTTAGTTTCTCAACGCAGGGAAATGGAAGAGCTTATTAAAATTAATGACATTGAAATATCTTGTCTTAGCAGAAATTTTGACAATCTCGACCCTGGAAATGAATTTGTACATCCGCGACACTTTTACAGTTATGATATCGATTTATTCGGAAAAGGTTCTTTCTTTCAATATTCCAACCGAACCGCAATCAAAGCCGGTAAAATAAAATACGCAGACATTTTAACCGAAAATTCCATTCATAGTCTTGAAGAAAAACAAGAAGCTGTCAAAGAACTCGCATTAAAAGCGAAATGGAGACAAAAATTTTCGGCAATTGCAAAGATGATTCATGTGAATACAGACAGCCAAATCATCATAAAATGGATTGACAACTATACCAGCTTTCTGCCAAACACAATGCAATTCATTCCACTCTTTTTTTCTATAATTTCTTTAGTTATCATTGGTTTAGCAAGCTTTGGAATTATTTCTAATTATATCATCGGTATTTGGTTTTTTATCGGCTTGGGCATTATTTATAAATACTCAAAAAAAATCAACGAATTATACCAAAATGCCAGTCATGCGAAAAGTACCTTTAGCCAATACCATCAATTATTACAAAAAATTGAACAAGAAAAATACAGTTCTTCTATTTTAATTGAAAAACAACAAGATATACAAAATAAGCAAAAAAATGCCTCCCAAATTTTTAAAGAATTCTCAAAAGTTTTAGATGCTTTTGACCAGCGAAATAACATGTTATTTGGTGTATTAGGTAACGGATTTTTATTATGGGATTTGCAACAATGCTATAAAATTGAACAATGGATTCAAGCCAATGATAGCCAAGTTGAAAAATGGTTTGAAGTCATCGCTTTTTTCGATGCTTACAATACCTTAGGAAATTTTGCATTTAATCATCCACAGGCGGTTTTCCCAACGATACATGAGGATGAATTTGTTATTAAAGCACAAAATTTAGGTCATCCGTTAATCGATGAAAAACAACGAATTGATAATGATTTTACGATAAAAAAAAGAGAGTTTTTTATTATCACAGGAGCAAATATGGCAGGAAAAAGTACTTTTCTTCGAACTGTTTCTATTAGTATTGTCATGGCAAATATTGGTTTACCGGTCTTCGCAGATAGTTTTGCATATTCTCCTATCAAGTTGATTACCAGTATGCGTACAACCGATTCTTTATCGGAAGATACTTCCTATTTCTTTTCTGAATTGAAGCGATTAAAATTTATTGTTGATGCGATTAAAACCGATAATTATTTTGTGATTTTAGATGAAATTTTAAAAGGAACGAACAGCACTGATAAAGCAATTGGCTCGAAAAAATTTGTAAAGAAACTGGTGGCTTCGCATTCTACCGGAATTATTGCTACTCACGATTTGAGTTTATGCGAAATTGAAGGCGAATTAACACAAATTAAAAACTTTTACTTCGATGCCGAAATCATTGATAACGAGTTGCATTTTGATTACCAGTTAAAAAATGGCGTATGTAAAAATATGAATGCTTCTTTTTTACTACAAAAAATGGAGATAATTTAGCATTATGGATGTGCGTTTACCCAAACTTCTCCATCTTCAAAATGTTCTTTTTTCCAAATAGGTACGGTTTGTTTTAACGTATCAATAGCAAATTCACAAGCGTCAAAAGCAGCTCCTCTGTGTGCAGAAGAAACCGCAATAATTACAGGAATATCTCCAATTTGTAATTCTCCTTCGGCATGATGAATAGCAATTTTTAAAATATCAAATTTAGCTAAAGCTTGTTCGGCTATTTTTCGTATCTCTTTAATTGCCATACCTTTGTAGGTTGAAAAATCCAATCGAATTACTTTCTTTTCTTGTGTTTTGTTGCGAACCGTTCCTATAAATAAAGCAATTCCGCCACAAGAAGCATCTTGTACAAAATCATAGCAATTCTGCATATTTAACTTTTCAGAAGTAACTAAAATAGACTTATTATTTTGCATTTTTTGAATCTTTATCCTCCACTAACAGGCGGAATTATAGCAACTACATCATTTACTTTTAATACCATCTCATGTTCAGCATATTCTTCGTTTACCGCAATTGAAAACTCCTGAATATTCTTCATTTTCGGATATTTATTTTGTAACAGTTTCAGAACATCTGCAACCTTAGAGCCTTTTTCAACTTCCAATTCTACCGAATTTTCATTTGCTAAATCTCTGGCAATTCCAAAAAAAAGTATTTTAATAATCATGTTTATTCTTTCTTATAGCGTTTCATTTCTCGGCGAACTATTCCTGTAAAAGTAAAAATATTTGCACGAAAAATTTCCTGAAAAGATTATAAATGCAAAGTTATAAAAACAAATCCTCCTATAAATTTAAAAGTAACTAATGTTACAAGAGATGTGTCTTTTTTATCTAAATTTGAAAGAACAACTAAAAAAATCAAAGCCAATTTACGTATAACTAGAAAGTTGCTTTTTTTCATGTCATACCTAAATATCTACTAATCAAAACACAATACGTATCTTATGAAGTACGGTTTTATCATTGATAATCGGAAATGTATAGGTTGTCACGCATGTACAACAGCTTGTAAATCAGAACATGATGTTGCAGTAGGTGTAAATCGAACCTATGTAAAACAAGTTGAAAAGGGAGAGTTTCCAAACACCAGAAGAATTTTTTCTGTCATGCGTTGCAATCATTGTACCGATGCACCATGTGTAGAAATTTGCCCAGTGGAAGCCTTATATACACGCGACGATGGCATTGTCGATTTTGACAATAATCGATGTATCGGATGTAAATCTTGTATGCAAGCTTGTCCTTATGACGCATTATATATTGACCCAGATAATAGTACTGCCGCAAAATGTAATTACTGCGCACATCGTATCGATGTTGGTCGAGCTCCGGCTTGTGTAGATGTTTGTCCGGAACACGCTATTATTGCAGGAGATATGGATAATCCGAATACCGAAATTTCACTTTTGCTATCGCGTCAGCAAGTTATCGTTCGAAAACCTGAAAAAGGAACAAAACCAAACTTGTTTTATATCGACGGGGATAACGCATCCTTGAATCCGGAAGCTACCGATAAATCGGGCCCTGGATTATGGAATTCTCAAGCTCGTGGTGTAGGTCACTTCGCAAAAGCAGCAGAAAAAATGATTCATACCAATGACGATGTGAATTTGTTGCAACTATCTATTGACAACGATTTACAAGCTGCATACCAAAGAAAAGATGCCGAAAACCCTAATTATATTGATGTATTAAACGGAACCGCCCGAAGAGTTTATGACACTCCTGATAAAGGTATTTTATGGGGTTGGGAAGTTTCGGCTTATGTCATGACCAAAGCGATTTCTGCGGGTGCATTTTTGATTCCTTTTATTGCTATTCTTTTAGGTTTCGATGTCTCGGATAATACTAAATTATGGTCCGCCGGAATTTCTTTAGTTTTTCTCGGTTTAACCGGATTGTTTTTGGTAATGGATTTAGACAGACCAGACCGTTTCTTAAATGTTTTGCTGCGACCACAATGGAATTCTTGGTTGGTAAAAGGTGGATATACCATTACAATTTTTGGATTATTAGTGACCGTTTGGGGAGTTGCAACATTCTTTGAATGGAATATTCCGGAAATGCCACTGCTTTGGGTAACCGCATTTTTTGCCGTTTTACTTGCCGTTTATACTGCCTTCTTATTCGCACAAGCAAAAGGAAGAGATTTTTGGCAAAGTCCTACTTTACCATTACACATGTTGGTGCATAGCGTTATGGCTGGAACAGCAATTTTCGCCTTGGTTTCCTTACTTATTGGTACCGAAAGCTGGATGGAAATTTTAAGAAATATGCTCATAATCGCTTTGCTAGTCAATCTGTTTACCTTGATTACCGAATTAACAATTACACACCCAACTACAGCGGCAAAAAGTGTCGTTACAATGATAACAAAAGGTCGCTACAAAACTGTTTTTTGGATTGGTACTGTACTCATTGGAAATATAATTCCGTTGGTTTTGGTATTTATCAGTCCGAGTGTTAGCACCATTGCAATTGCAGGAGTTCTTGTATTGATAGGAATTTATGCAACTGAAAAAATTTGGGTAGAAGCACCGCAGCGGATTCCGTTAGCGTAGTTTACCATCCCCGAAAGGGTCACTTTAACTATTGAAAATAATATAGAATCTAAGTTTAAAAATCATCATTCAAAATGGGCTACAAAAAACCATCTTTTATAGAAAATATAGCAGAAAAACTTGGTATTATTCCTAATCTGCATAAAGAAGGCTATCAAGAATTCGATAAAGATATGCGTCATTTTTCCGATGAGGAAGTTGCGCAAATGTATGAGAATTTTCCGCCTCCTGAAAAATGGGACAATTGGGTAGAATACGACCCTAAAACTTGGCCTAAAAAAGATAAAAAAACCTATCAAATTATACCAACAACCTGCTTTAATTGCGAAAGTGCTTGTGGTTTGACTGCCTTTATTGATAAAGAAACCAACGAAGTTAAAAAGTTTGAAGGCAACCCATATCATCCGGGAAGTAGAGGTAGAAACTGCGCTAAAGGTCCGGCAACCATCAATCAAATTAATGATCCTGATCGAATTTTATTTCCGCTTAAGCGAAAAGGAAAGCGGGGCGATGGTGACTGGGAAAGAGTTTCATGGGATGATGCCTTAGACACGATTGCAAACAGAATTCGAAAAGCAATTCAAGAAGATCGCCATAATGAAATTGCCTACCATGTTGGAAGACCGGGTAATGAAAAATTTATGAATTGGATTTTACAAGGTTGGGGTATTGACGGACATAATTCACACACCAATATTTGTTCTTCCGGCGCTCGTTTTGGATACAATTTGTGGTATGGTTACGACCGCCCTTCACCAGATCATGCTGAAGCAAAATTTATTTTATTAGTTTCTGCTCATTTAGAATCAGGTCATTATTTCAATCCTCATGCACAGCGAATCATTGAAGGAAAAATGAAAGGTGCTAAATTGGCAACAATGGATCCTCGCTTATCGAATACAGCTTCTATGAGTGATTATTGGATGCCGTCTTATCCTGGTACAGAAGCAGCGGTTTTATTAGCGATGGCCTTGATAATTTTACAAGAAAACTTATACAACAGAGAATATCTAGAAAACTGGACCAACTGGAAAGAATATTTACAAGCGCGTCACAGCGATAAACCAATAACTTTTGAAAATTATATCGCTGCAATGATCGAGGAGTATAAAGAATTTACTCCAGAATATGCAGAAAAAGAATCCGGCGTTAAAGCCGAAATGATCATTGAAATCGCGCATAAAATTGGCGAAGCAGGCGAACGTTTTGCCTCCCACAATTGGCGTGCTGCCGGTGCTTCCAATTTAGGCGGTTGGGCCGTTGCTCGTTGTCTGCATTTCTTAACAGCACTTACCGGAGCCGTTGGTGCAAAAGGCGGAACTTCTCCAAATTCTTGGAATAAATTCAAGCCAACACAACCAAATCCTCCGAAGCCACAGAAGAAATGGAATGAATTACATTTTCCTAAAGAATATCCATTGGCATTTTTTGAAATGAGCCAGTTATTGCCGCATTTTTTAAAAGAGGGAAGAGGTAAAATGGATGTGTATTTTTCAAGAGTATTTAATCCGGTATGGACCTATCCTGACGGATTTACATGGATGGAAATGTTTAGCGATGAAACCAAATTCGGACTCCATGCAGCCTTGACTCCAACATGGAATGAAACCGCCTTTTATGCTGATTTTGTTCTACCAATGGGACTCGCATCTGAACGTCACGATTTAAATAGTTACGCTACACATGGCGGAACTTGGATAGCTTTTCGTCAACCTGTTTTGCGAGAAGCTGCTCGTAGAAACGGAAAACCAGTGAAATTAACCTATGAGGCAAATCCTGGAGAAGTTTGGGAAGAAGACGAATTTTTTATCGAACTATCTTGGAGAATTGACCCGGATGGAAGCATGGGAATTCGTAAACATTTTGAATCGCCTTATCGCCCGGGAGAAAAAATTACTATTGACGAATACTATCAATATGTTTTTGAACGCGTAAAAGGATTACCAGAAACAGCCAAAAAAGAAGGTTTAACCGAATTGCAGTATATGCAAAAATATGGTGCTTTTGAAATTGAAAAAGGCGAATCTTATAAAATGAATGAAAGATTGCTTTCTGAAGAGCAATTAAAAGGCACAAAAGTTAATCCTGTAAATGATGTGATTACCAAAGATGGAAACCCAATTGGTGTCATGGTAAAAGGTAAACCCTGCATAGGTTTTCCTACTCCATCTCGTAAAAATGAGTTCTATTCCCAAACCATGGTCGATTGGAAATGGCCTGAATATGCAACTCCAGCCTATATAAAAAGTCACATTCACAATGATGTTTTAGACAAATCAAAAGGAGAATATGTATTGGTGCCAACTTTTAGATTACCTACTTTAATTCATACCCGTTCGGGTAATGCAAAATGGTTGGTAGAAATTTCGAATAGAAATCCGATTTGGATGCATCCTCAAGATGCTAAAAAATGGGGATTTCAAACCGGAGATTTGGTGAAATTAAATACCGATATTGGTTATTTTATCGACAAAGTTTGGGTGACACAAAGTATGAAACCAGGCGTTGTGGCTTGTTCACATCATATCGGACGCTGGAGAAGACCGCAAGATAAAACAGGAAATCGTTGGGCCACTAATACCGTAAATATTGAAGGTGATGGTCACGGTGGCTGGAAAATGAATACCATTTCTGGAATAAAACCTTATGAATCGGAAGATAAAGATTCCAAACGAATCTTCTGGAAAGATGGCGGCGTACACCAAAACATCACGCATGCCGTTCATCCCGATCCAATAAGTGGAATGCACTGTTGGCATCAAAGAGTTCGAATTGAGAAACCACAAAAAGATGAAAAATATGGTGATATTTTTGTAGATACCAATAAGTCACACGAAGTTTTCAAAGAATGGTTGGCAATGACGCGACCTGCCCCTGGACCAAATGGCGAGCGAAGACCTTTATGGTTTAACAGAGCCTTTACACCTGACAAATCAGAAGGAGGATGTTATTATATTCCTAAAGACGATAAATAATATTTTCTATAATATTCCCGCATTAGCGGGAATATTTTTTTAAAACTGCAATTTTTAGTACTTTCATAAAAAACTTTCATGCTTCGTAAATTCCTCCCATTTTTAGATTGGCTTCCATTAGCAAAAAAATCTTGGAAGGACGACCTAATTGCAGGATTAACAGGTACGATAATTGTAATTCCGCAAGCAGTAGCTTTTGCCATGATTGCAGGCTTACCTCCAATTTACGGATTTTACACGGCTATGATTTCTCCTATAATCGCGGCATTATTTGGTTCTTCGTATCATTTAATTTCCGGACCGACAACAACAAGTTCTATTGTTGTATTTTCGGTTATTAGTCCATTTATAAATCCGGAAAACGATTTAGAAGCATTTATAAGCTTGGCAATATTACTCTCTTTTATGGCGGGCGTTATTAAATTAACCATGGGATTGTTAAAAATGGGCAGACTAGTAAATTTTGTTTCCAATTCAGTAATTATTGGTTTTACGGCTGGTGCCGGAATTTTAATCGCATTCAAACAATTAAAACATGTTTTTGGTATTGACGTTCCGCAGGGCAGTTCTTTTTATGAAATAATAGCAACTATTTTCCGTAATTTTTCCGAAACCAATTGGTATGTTTTTATCGTTGCTTTTGGTACACTTGCCATAGCAATCATCATTAAACTTTGGATCAAGCCTTTAGCAAAATTTAATTTATTAATTGCGATGATTGCCGGAAGTTTTATCGCTATTGCTTTAGGAGCCAATATACATCATATTGAAACTGTAGGGAAAATACCTTCTCATTTACCTCCGTTTGATGTACCCGATTTCAGCTTGAAAAATATCAGATTATTAAGTACCGGTGCACTAACACTTGCTTTTTTGGGACTGATAGAAGCGGTTGCAATTAGCAGAGCGGTTGCTCTGAAATCGCACCAGCAATTGAATAATAATCGCGAATTTGTCGGACAAGGATTATCGAATATTATTTCGAGTTTTTTCTCTTGCTATATAAGTTCAGGCTCGTTTACACGGTCGGGAGTAAACTATCAAGCCGGCGCAAAAACACCAATGGCGGCCATAGTATCTTCGCTCGGTTTAATGCTGGTAGTATTGCTTTTTGCAAGATATGCATCGTATTTACCAAAACCAGCTATGGGCGGTATAATTTTACTGGTTGGCTATAATTTAATCGATTTTCAACACATTAAAACCATCATTACAACAAGCGGAAGAGAATTGGTTATTCTTGGAATTACCCTTTTCGGAACCTTATTTTTTGCCTTAGAAGTTGCTCTTTTTTCCGGTATTATTCTGTCACTTTTCTTCTATTTGGAAAAAACAGCAAAACCAAATATTGCAATTTTAGGAACTTCAAAAAATCATCGTTTCATCAATATAATTCGCGATTCTGAGGTTAAAGAATGTCCACAACTTAAAATTGTAAGAATCGATGGCTCAATTTACTTTGGTGCTATTGAAGTTATTTCCGATTATTTTTCAAATCTCTATAAAAAAGGAGAAGTTAAAAATATTTTAATCGTTGCAAACGGAATTAATTTTATCGACTTATCAGGTGCGGAATGGTTAACCAATGAAGTTTTAAAATGGAGAAAAAGAGGTGGAGATATTTACTTTAGCGGATTGAAAATTGTGAGTCAGGAAGTATTAATGAAAGGAGGTTTTCGAGAAACCATTGGTGATGAAAATTTTTTCAAAGATAAAAATGCTGCTATAAATGCAATTTATCAAAAATTAGACAAAGATATTTGTGCAACATGCACGGAGAGAATATTTTTAGAATGTTATTCCGATGAAAATCTGTCAAAAGAATAATACAGAATTATTTTTTCAATTTTGTACCTTTCCTCCAAATTAGAATGGAAGAAAAAACCTTCCAAAATAATAAAACCGACTAAATAAAAAACCTTGTCTTTAAAAAATTATATTCCCATTTTAGATTGGTTGCCTAACTACCAAAAATCATGGCTTAAAGGCGATATTTTTGCCGGAATTACTATTGGTGTGATGCTCATTCCACAAGGTATTGCCTATGCAATTATTGCCGGCTTACCTCCTATTTATGGTTTATATACGGCAATGATTCCGCAAATTGTATATGCTTTTTTAGGCACTTCTCGGCAATTAGCTATTGGTCCCGCCGCCATGGATTCGTTAATTGTTGCATCGGGTGTTGGAGCTTTGGCAGCTATTGGTTCAGATCATTTTATTGTTTTGGCTATTTTGCTCGCTTTTATGATTGGTGTTTTTCAAGTTGCTTTTGGTGCTTTACGTCTTGGGTTTTTGGTTAATTTTTTATCCAAACCAGTGATTAGCGGATTTACATCGGGATCGGCAATTATCATCGGTATGAATCAAATCGGTAATTTACTCGGAATTAAACTTGACCGAAACAATCAATTGCATACCATTGTCATGGATGTTTTTCACGGAATAAATCAAATACATTGGCAATCCTTTGTACTCGGTATTTCTGCCATATTACTTCTCGTTATAATTAAGAAATATTTGAAAAAATTACCATCTTCTTTGGTGGTTGTAGTTTTAGGTATTGCGGTGGTATTTTTCTTTCATTTAAATTCAGTAGGTATTAAAATTCTTGGTGAAATTCCGAGTGGTTTACCTTCCTTTAAAATGCCTGTCTTTGATCAGTCATTTATGCAAGAACTTTCAAGTTTGGCTTTAACTCTAGCTTTAATTGGTTTTATGGAGGCTATTTCTATCGCCAAAACCATTGAAATAAAACACAATGATTATAAAGTAGATGCCAACAAAGAATTGGTCGCTTTGGGTTTTAGTAATATTATTGGCTCGTTTTTTCAATCGTATGCATCTACCGCTGGTTTTGCAAGAACCGCCGTTAACGATCAATCGGGTGCTAAAACACCTTTATCATCGTTAATTGCCGCGCTGGTTGTTGCTATTAGTTTATTATTTTTAACTCCAGCATTTTATTACTTACCTAAAACCATTTTAGCTGCAATTATTATGGTGGCCGCTTATGGATTATTAGATTTTAGCATGCCCAAAAAATTGTCTTATTTTGATATAAGAGATTTAATCATTCTAAATATAACCCTTTTAATTACTGTTTTTGTAGGAATTAAAGAAGGAATTTTAGCCGGAATTATTTTGTCGATTATCATGCTTGTTTATAAAACCACCAAACCGAATATGGTAGTTTTAGGTAATGTGCCAGGGACTCATTTTTATAGAAATGTAGAGCGCTTTGATAATTTGATCATTAATGATGAAATTTTAATTTTCAGGTTTGATGCCCAACTTTATTTTGCAAACACCACCTATTTTAAAGATAAATTGCAAAACTTCACCAAAGAAAAAGGAGATCAATTAAAGCTCGTTATTATTAATGGAGAAAGTTTGAATGATTTAGATAGCAGTGCTGTTTATGCCTTAGACGAAATCTTAAATTATTATGAAAATAAAAACATATCTGTTGCATTTACCAGTTTAAAAGGTCATGTTCGTGATCATTTAGTAAAATCAGGTCTCATGAAAAAAATTCGATATGACCACTGTTTTATGAGCATCCAAGAGGCTGTTGACTGGTTTGAAAAAAACCGACAAGAAATGCCAAATAAATATCACTTTCAAGAATATATCAAACAATCTAATCGATAAAAGCACTCCTAATCAAGGTAACAAGTGTTACAAAAAATTGTAGTGGTTTCGTTATTTTTGATAAAATCACATTAGAATAACTAAAAAATCAAAACACGATGAAAGTTGAACAATTATTTACCGGATGTCTTGCCGAAATGGCTTACTACATAAGCTCAAATGGCGAAGCTGCAGTTATTGATCCTTTAAGAGAAACAGAACCTTACATAAGAATGGCGGAAGCGGATAATGCCAAAATTAAATATGTTTTTTTGACTCACTTTCACGCTGATTTCGTTTCCGGACAATATGATTTAGCCCAAAAAACCGGAGCAAAAATTGTATTTGGTCCAAATGCAACGGCCGAATATGATATTTACAATGGTAAAGATGGTGAAGAGTTTCCACTAGGTGGTGGTAAAATTACCCTACTGCATACTCCTGGTCATACCATGGAATCTTCCAGTTACTTAATTACCGATGAAAAAGGAAATACACCTTACGTTTGCACCGGAGACTGCTTGTTTATTGGCGATGTCGGTCGTCCGGATTTAGCTGTAAAACAAGGAACTTTAACCGAAAAAGATTTGGCTGGTCATTTGTTTGATTCACTTCGAAATAAAATCATGCCTTTACCTGATGATATTATTGTTTACCCAAATCACGGTGCCGGTTCTGCCTGTGGTAAAAATATGAGTTCAGAAACCTTTGATACGCTTGGTAATCAAAAGAAAACCAATTACGCTTTAAGAGCGGATATGACCAAAGAAGAATTTATCAAAGAGGTCACAACAGGCTTAAAACCACCACCACAATATTTCCCTAATAATGTGAAAATGAATAAATCTATCAACATAAGTATTGATGAAATTATTCATAAAGGTTCAACCCCATTAGATCCAGCAACTTTTAAAGAAATGAGCGAGAAAAAAGATGTTTTGGTTGTTGATACACGATCTAAAGAAACCTACACCGAAGAAGGAACTGTTCCTGGTGCTTGGTATATTGGTTTAGATGGTAGTTTTGCTCCTTGGGTTGGTGCTTTGATTACGGATATCAATCAAAAAATAATTTTTATTGCGGAGGATGAAACTAGAGTAAACGAAATTGTAACTCGTTTTTCTAGAGTTGGTTATGATAATACTATGGGTTATTTATTTGGTGGCATTAAGAACTGGGTAGATCATGGTTATGAAGTCGATAAAATAAAATCTGTTTCTGCTTATGAATTTGTCAAAAGATTAGAAAAAGGCTCTATAGAAAAACCTTTAGATGTAAGAAAAGAATCAGAATTTTTATCAGAACACGTTGTTGGTGTCGAAAATTTTCCTTTGGATTTTATAAACTCTAATTTTTCAGAAATTGATCCAAATAAGGAATATATTCTCCATTGCGCTACTGGTTATCGATCCTTAGTTGCTGCATCTATTTTTAAAGCGAATGGTGTAGAAAATGTTACCGATGTTCGAGGAGGTTATACAGATATAAAAGAAACCGAAGCTCCGTTGACAGAATATGTATGTCCGACAACTTTATTGTAATTTTATAAAATTAACGTAGATAAAAGGGGTTTAAATACCCCTTTTTTTTGCGTAATTTTGTATACTAATTTTTAGATATGTTTCGAAAACAAATAACTATAATATTCATGGTATTAATGAGTTTTGCCTTTGTTAGCTGTGCTCAAAACTCAAAAAAATTATCTCCAATAGGAGAGCCAATTATTCATTATATTACTCCACAAGAGCTTCATACCAGATTAGATACCATTCAATTGATCGACATCAGAACTCCTCAAGAGTTTCGATCGGGTCATTTAAAAAATGCCATAAATATCAATTATTTTGATCCTGATTTTTTAACCAAAATGAATCAATTAGATAAGAACAAAGAAGTTTACATTTATTGCAGAAGCGGTAACAGAAGTAGCAGTGCGGTAAGAAAATTAGAACATTCCGGTTTTCCTAAAATATACGATTTAAAAGACGGAATTTTAAATTGGAATAAAAATAAATTAGAAATAGTTAAATAATTGAATCATGAAAAAACTTCTTTTTTTATCTTTAACCATCTTAATTACCGCTAGTTGTTCTAATTCTTTATCCGATAAGAAAAAAAAGGAATATTCCCTTAAAGGGAAAGAAATTGCAGAAGCTACGGCAAAGAATTTAGTAACCAATTTGAGTCAAAAAATGAAAAGTGGTGGCGTTTCAGAAGCAGTTCCGTTTTGCAATTCCATGGCAAATCCGTTAACGGAAGAAATCGAAAAAAAATACGATGTTGCGATAAAAAGAACATCGCTTTTGATTAGAAATGAAAAAAACAAACCAACAGAAGGAGAATTGATTATTTTGAATCAGTACAAAAATTCTTTTATAGATAAGGACACTTTAAAGCCAATTGTGAATCTTGATAATGCCGGAAAACCTCATTTTTACGCACCGATTTTATTGCAAAAAAAATGCATGACATGTCACGGAACAGTAGGGCAAGAAGTTACTGTACAAACAGATTCAATTATAAGATCGTATTATCCAGATGATAAAGCAACCGGATTTAAAGAAGGTGATTTAAGAGGTATTTGGAGTATCACTTTTAATAGCCCATAATGTGCGTTTAATTAAAAATGGACAATACTAGTCGATATAAATAATTAAAACGAATAGTTTGGTGTATCTTTATTTAGATGAAATTAGCCGGTACAATTTAAGATACCAGCCAAAATAGCTCAAGGCCAATTCCATCTGACAAATAAAAAATAGAACGATTATGAAAATTTTTGAAATAGTAAATTTAAAATGTGGTGGCTGTGTAAACACCGTAAAAAAAGGATTATTAAGCATTGAAGGGATTGACAAAATTGAAGTTGATTTAGAAGCTTCAAAAGTCACTGTCTTTACTGAAAATGAAGACGTTATTACAAAAGCAAAGGCAAAATTGTCGAAAATGGGTTATCCTGAAATTGGAGATGCAAATACAATGATGCACAAAGCGAAATCATTTGTGAGTTGTGCAACTGGTAAAATGAGTACTGAAACAGAATAAATCATGGCAACTTTTAATCAACTTATAGACCAAAAAGTTCCGGTTTTAGTAGATTTTAAAGCCGATTGGTGTGGTCCGTGCAAAATGATGGCTCCTGTATTGAAACAGGTCAAGCAAAACTTTAAAGATCAAATTAAAATTATAAAAATTGATATTGATCAAAATCCGGCTGTTGCCCAACGTTTTGATGTAAAAGGCGTTCCTACTTTAATTTTGTTTAAACAAGGTAAACCGGTTTGGAGGCAATCCGGAGTTTTGCAGGTAAATGATTTAACAGCGATACTTAGCAATAATCTTTAAGCTGCTGTTTTTATATTTATGCAAACAGTTTTTCCTATTGTCATAATTTTTAAATAACTTTATGTCAATTATTTAAAAAATAAATATTAATTCATAAAAATTTAAAAAGATGAAAAAAACGGTAGGTTCTCCCGACAAAATTATTCGTTATATTATTGCAATTATTGCCATTTATGTCGCATATACTGGCATGGTGGCTAGCCCTTGGGACTATGTATTATATGCCGTTGCTGCTGTTATGATTATAACCGCTTTGACAGGATTTTGTGGATTATACTCTATTTTCGGAATCAGTACCTGTAAATTAAAAGAAAAATAATACTAATCTTAACGACATGTCAAAACACCATCAAGTACTCATTATTGGTGGCGGTACGGCCGGAATTATGGTCGCCGCCCAGATTAAAAGAAAAAATCCTGCCGTTGAAATTGGTTTGATTGAACCTGCCGAGAAGCATTATTACCAACCAGCATTTACTTTGGTTGGTGCAAATACCTATAATTACGAAAAAACGATTAGAAGCATGGAGTCGGTAATTCCGAAAGGAGTTACCTGGATAAAAGAATATGCCGATAAATTCCATCCGGAATCAAATAAAATAACGACAAAAGAAGGGAATGAATTTACCTATGACTTTTTAGTTGTTTGTCCGGGTTTACGCATGGCCCCCGAATTGGTTGAAGGTTTGACCGAAGCCATGGATAAAGGTGTGGTTTGCAGTAACTATACCGATCCGCAACATACATGGGAAGTGTTGAAAAATTTCAAAGGAGGAACCGCTCTTTTCACCATGCCTACAACACCTATAAAATGTGGTGGAGCGCCTCAAAAAATCATGTATTTAGCCGATGAACATTTTAGTAAAAGTGGTGTTCGTAACAAAACAGATATTCTTTTTGCTATCCCTGGCGGTGTAATTTTTGCTGTAAAACCAATAGCAGATACTTTGATGACAGTAGTGGATAAAAAAGATATCAATGTTCGGTTTTTTCACAAATTGGTAAAAGTAGATGGTGATAAAAAAATTGCCTGGTATGAAATCGACAAAGATCTAACCGCTGGTGGCTGTGTAATCATGTCAAATGACGAAACAAAAACATTGGATGTAGATATTCAATACAATTATAAAGATGTAAAAACTACCGTGGAGGGCAATCGTTTCGGAATTCATTATGACATGATGCATTTGGCTCCACCGCAAGCATCTCCAAAATTTATTGCAAATTCTCCATTAGCTACTCCCGAAGGTTGGTTATTTGTAGATGATAAAACCATGCAGCATAAAAAATTCAAAAATATTTTTGGTTTAGGCGATGTTGCTCAATTACCAACAGCAAAAACTGGGGCTGCGATTCGAAAACAAGTACCTGTTGTCGTAGCGAATGTTTTACAATTGATTGAAAGAGGTCAGTTAACGACCAAAACATACGACGGCTATTCTTCTTGTCCGTTAGTTACTGGTTATGGTAAAATGGTTCTTGCTGAATTTGATTATAGCAAAGAATTTAAACCAGATCCAAAATTGAAATCACAGTTGTTTATTGATGATTCTTCGAAAGAACACTGGCGATTATGGATTTTGAAAAAATATTTACTGCCTTATCTCTATTGGAATAAGATGTTAAAAGGTATTGAGGTGTAAAGCCATGACTTACCCTATTTATTATAATAAAAAGACCTCCTTACGGGAGGTTTTTTTTACGCTAAAATTTGAAATTGACGCCAACTAAAAAATTTATTTCCGCTTGCGGATAATATCCTGCTCCCGTGATTGTTGTAATTTGATTAGCATCAGACCAGTTGTCATCGTATGTAAAAAAATATCCGTTGGAAACATATTTTACATTGAATAAATTATTTACCAGGCCAGAGAAAACAATGGATTTAAATAATTTTTCCGTTTTAATTTCATAAGTTACATTCAAATCATTCACAAAATAACTCTCCAATTTAGAATTCGGATGTTCAATATTACTCATGTATTGTTCTCCAACATACTTCGACAAAAAACTTACTTTCAAATTATTTATCGGACTATAACTCAAATTACTGGCGGCAATAAAACTTGGAGAATACGCTAAATCTGTATTTCCAAAATCTTGTAAAACTCCGTCAAATTCATAATATTTTTCGATATTTTTATTCGCACTTATGGCAATATTTGGTTGCCAATTTAGATGGTTTGTTAACTTGATAACAGACTCTATTTCTAAACCAAAACGATAACTTTTTCCAGCATTTCTGGCAATTGGGTTTCCAACATTGTCCAATTCACCTGTCAATACCAACTGGTCTTGGTAATTCATATAGTACAAATTGGTGTTTAAAATAAATGAATCGGAACTGTATTTCCAACCTAGTTCAAAATCGTCTAAAGATTCTGGTTTTACGTTATTATCCGCTTCATAATCAGCACGTTTTGGCTCTTTATGACCTTTTGCATAGGAAAAATAAAAATTGTTTTTATCTAAAAAATAGTTCATTCCAATTTTCGGATTGAAAAAGTTATTGTCATCTTTAACCTGAATATTTACCGGACCTTCATCAGTTCCCGCAATTTTATAATTTACGATTCGAAATTGCATATCCGCAAAAAGACTCCAGTTTTCGTTGAAGTTATAATCCGCTTTAGCGTAAATATTAAAATCGGTTTTTTCGCCTTGGTTTTTATAGAACCTTTGTTTTGGTGAGGCACTTCCGTATTTTGCCCAAATCACTTCTCCAAAATGATCACCAACATATTTATTGAAAGCTCCCCCAAAAATGAAGTTGAATTTATCAAAGCTTTTCAATAGAGAAAAAGTGGTACCGTAAAAATCATTATCCAACCATTTTTGTTGCACCAAATCCGTTGTTGAAACCAATTCTCCATTTATATTTAATGGTAAAAATCCATACATTTCAAAATCTACATCATTCTCATATTCTTCGTAAAAACCTCTTCCGTAGGTATAGTGAAAAGCAAGATTTGCAACCCAATTATTTTCAAATTGATGATTGATATGCAATTGGTAATGATCTTGTTTATAATCATCGACTTGATTGTCATAAAAACCGACAAAATTACCATTCTCATCATCAATTTCCCCTGCAGGATTGTAGGTTCTATCCGTTTTCAAAGTCTCACTATCAATACCATACCAAGATTGATAGGTTATTTCATGACCACCAAATGCAATGGCTTTAATCAAAGTATTCTCGTTAAAAAAGCTAGCAGATACATACACCGATTTCAAATCAGAAGCTGCTCTGTCAATATAACCATCCGACGATATTTTAGAAATTCTACCGGTAAACTCCGCTTTAAAATCGCCGAAACTATTAAGAGTTCCGGTACCAAATTGCATATTTGTTTTGTAGGTATTGTACGATCCAGCAGAGACGGAAACCTCACCGAAAGCCTTTTCTTGAATTCCGTTGGTTGACATACTCAAACTTGCGCCAAAAGCTCCCGCACCGTTTGTGGAAGATCCAACACCTCGTTGTAGCTGCATGCTTTGTGTAGAACTAGCAAAATCGGGCAGATTTACCCAAAAAACATTATGAGATTCACTATCATTTAACGGAATACCATTTATCGTAACATTCACTCTTGTCGCATCACTACCACGAACTCGAATACCGGTATAACCCACTCCAGCTCCGGCATCAGATGTTGTTACAACATTGGGCAAAAAGTTGAGCAATACAGGAATATCTTGACCTAAATTTCGGTCTTCAATTTCTTGTTTGGTGATGTTGCTTTGGGTAAAAGGTGCTTTTATATCAATTCTGGTTGCTTTTACCAAAACCTCATCTAAATTAACCGTATCATTTAATGTAAAATTATCTTGTGCAAAAGCTAACGCACTAAACAAAATAGTAAAGATTAAGATTCCATTTTTCATGTCTTTTTTCCGGGTAGGAAATTTTTAAATTAGACTAAGACGAATGAAAAGGAGTGAAATTCGAAGGTTTTATTTGTTTCTTTCTGAATTTTAAATTCAGTTCATATTCCTTGGCAGCATTATCTGCCCAGGTTCTATGGGTGTTATCTCAGCAATTTCTAAAAAGAAAAAGCACCCCTTTTAAGATGTAGCAAAATTAATAATGTTTTTTGAATAAATACGCTTTATTTACCTAATCTTTTTGAAAACGAATCCAAATCGATTTTCTTTACAAGAATTTCATCAATGGCATTCACAGCTGTCATAAATCTGGTTTTCATATCCCCTTTTAAAAGTAAATAAGGTCGATTGAAATTTTTTAAGGTGTTTTCAAAAGCGTCAAACATTTCTTGCCGTTGTTCTGGTCGATCTCTTAAATCATCGGCTTCCCAAGGCGTATCGATATAGGTTAAAAGATATAAATCGTATTGATTTTTCAAGGCTGCTTTATCCAATTCCGGATCAACAAAACCACCGTAATATTCTTCTGAATACACTTTTGTTTCTAGTAAATCGGTATCGCAAATCAATATTTTGTCGGCTTTTTTAACCAACTTATTCTCCAATTGCATTTGTCCGATTGCTATCGGAATCAGATCTGCATGTTCGCATGTCTTTCGTTCGTTGTTCCATTTTTGTTGTAAATAATTCCGAGCGAATTCCGGAACCCAAACCGTATTATAATGACGCGCCAATTGCTCTGACAAGGTCGTTTTTCCGGTAGATTCTGGTCCGAAAAGAACAATTTTTACGATGTTTGCGGGTTCTTGCTTAAGTTTTTCTTCCATGCTAAATAACCAAATATTGCT
>RCMY010001508.1_pt1 | contig 22087 bp, 24 predicted proteins | sample 2041341 | NCBI WGS metagenome assembly RCMY01 (sample SAMN09708234, study PRJNA481090) | Marine sediment metagenome, whole genome shotgun sequencing project.
CCGAAGAGTGAACCGATGACCTTGCTTCGCCGATTCAGGCGCGGCTTTCCGAAGATGAAGAACGCGGCCACGATGACGCCAGCGATAACGACGAGAAGCACCGCGATGAAGGGGAATTGAATCTGGTCATTTCCGCCGAGGGTGAGCGAGTTGAGCCAGTCCCAAAATGTCTTGCTGAGGTCGTCCCACCACGTAGGTTTTGCCGCTTGATACTCGGGTTTGGAAAGCTCCTGCACAATCCACTGCTGCGCTTCGTCGCGATCGGGATCGACCGGAGCATCAGCAGCGATGCCCATAAACCCGGTGAGGGCCATGATGCTCATGCGAACGTGTATCCGGCAGGGTTTGCGATCGTGGGTTCAGGAGAACGCAAATACGGGTTCTCGGCGCCCTCCGCGCCCGATTGCCTCGCCTCCACGAACCTCGTGAGGTGCACATCGAGTCCCTCTTTGCGCATGCGCAAATCGAGGTACAGCAGCGAGGACGTTGCCGTCGTCACGATAGACATGATGGTTGCGACTACGACGGTCACAATGAGTTGCACGACATAGGCGACGACCACCCACACCATTGCCGACGCGGAGCCCGTGCCGTTCGGGTCCAGAAGCGCGAGAAGCAAGGGCACAATGATGGAAAACGGTGTGATGACGATGTTTGAGGCAATCCCGAGGATCACGCTGACGAGAGCCTGAATTCCGAAAACCCGCCAGAAGTTGTCATTCGTGAGCGACCACGAACGAGAAATGGCGTTGCGCAGCGAGAGCTGTTCGAGCACGAGCGCGCTCGGGACGAGGGACAGTTTGGTGCCGAGCCATACTGCAAGTGCCAGAAACCCGAGCAAGGAGAGGATCCCGAGGACCACGCTGAGCACGATGCCGAGAGTTCCAAGAGTGCTCACCAGGAGAATGATGAGCCCGACAATGATGCCGATCGCGACAAGCATGACGCCGCCCACGATCGCCGCCCAACCGACGAGAGCCCAAATGCGTCCCCTCGCGAAACCCCAAAGGCCCCGGAGTGGAAGCTTTTCACCGAGCGTCCCTCTCGCGACCTCGACCACGATAATGCCCTGGAGGATCGCGGCGGCGAGGAGAGAGAGAAACAACGTGAGCAGTGTTGTGATGATGCCGATTCCCACGGTCCCCGCGATGATCGCGGTTTGATCATCCCCCGTGGCGGAGGTGATTCTCGACGCGGAGAAGATCGTGATGGCGCCCGTGGCCACCAGCGTGAGGATGAGGGTCGCCGACTGAATGAGCAATGCCACGCCGAAGGTCGGACGGGGATTGCGACGCAACACGCGAAACGATGCGCCAAGAAGTGTCCCAAGAGACAACGGCCGCAGCGGGATCAATCCGGGCTTGGGGGGTGGAGCCCAACCTGCCACGCCAGCTGGCGCTGGTTGCCCGTAGGGAGGCGGAGGCGGTTGTTGCCCTGGTGGAGTCCCTGGCGGAGGTGGCGGCGTTGCTGAGGGGGGCGTTGGTGAATACGGCGAACTGGCACCGGGTGCTTGCCACTGCCGATCGTCAGTCACGATTCACTCATAAGTTAGTGCTCCCGGATGCTGTGCAATATTGCGCCTCCAGCGAGAAGACGGTGCCCCACGGCAATATAGTTTCACACTCGACTACTCTTATGCGAAAGCATGAGGTCAGCCCGATCGTAACCTTTGGCTGAGGAAGAGCAGGAACAATGACAGCACGAATCCTCGTCGTAGACGATGACACCGCGCTCGCGGAGATGATTGGTATCGTTTTGCGATCGGAGGGATTCGATCCGGTGTTTTGCGCTGACGGAAACGAAGCTCTCGCCAAGTTCCAGTCGTCGCGCCCTGATCTTGTTCTGCTTGACCTCATGCTGCCTGGCAAGAGCGGCATCGAGGTGTGTGCGGAGATCCGCACAGAATCCGGTGTGCCGATCATTATGTTGACGGCAAAGTCCGACGCGACGGATGTCGTTCACGGCTTGGAGAGCGGCGCTGACGATTACGTCGTCAAGCCGTTCAATCCGAAAGAACTTGTGGCGCGCATCCGCACTCGCCTTCGCCCAACCCCGGTCGGCAATACCGACGTGTTGCGGGTTGGCGACCTCACTCTCGATGTTGCCGGGCATGAGGTGCGGCGCGGCGAAGAGCGAATCAATCTCACGCCTCTCGAATTCGAGCTGCTGCTTGCCCTCGCTTCGCGCCCGCAGCAAGTGTTTACGCGCGAAATGCTTCTCGAACAAGTGTGGGGCTACCACTACAAAGCAGACACACGACTTGTGAACGTGCACGTTCAACGACTGAGGGCGAAGGTCGAGGAAGACCCCGACAACCCCAAAATCGTGATGACCGTGCGCGGGGTCGGTTATCGTGCTGGTGCCACCGGATAGTACCGGCCCGAGCGCCACGGTTCCTGCAGCACGGATGCCCGACTGGCGTTCGTGGCCTGGCAATCTCCTGCACTTTTGGAGGGCGAGCCTCCAGTTTCGAACCGTTGCGATCACGGTCATGCTGTCCGGTCTCACCGTCGCAGTCATCGGCACGTACATGTCGGTGAGTATCGGCGCGAACCTGTTCGACTCCCGATTAAACCAAGTGCTCGCTGAATCCAGCAGGGCAACCGTGCAGGCTCAGGACGTGTTCGACAGCGACCTCGCGACGACAGACCCGTCCCGCACCGACCTGGAGAGCCTCAGCAACACGACCCTCAGCAACATCCGGGCCACGACCACGAGCCCGGGTGGCCTCGGTGTTGCCCTGTATCGTTCGCCTGGCCAGCAGACACCTGTCACCCTGCAGCCGTCAAAGAGCCGCTCGTTTCCCGACGAAGTGGTTTCCGTGTCTCTGCGGGAAGCGGTCGAGGGCAGCGACGAGGCCGAGCGCGTGTGGTGGCAATCCGTTGCGCTCGACGACGGGAGGCCCGGTCTGGCGGTCGGTTCGCTGCTCACGGTGCCGAACGCAGGTTTCTATGAGCTCTACCTGGTTTATGACCTTGGTGACGTGCAGGAGACGCTCTCGTTCGTGCAGCAGACACTCATTTTCGGCGGCCTGGCGCTTGTCGTGCTCATCGGCGCGGTCACCTACATCGTCGTGCGGCTTGTCGTTGGCCCGGTGCGCGTGGCGGCGGAAGTGAGCCAAAAAGTTGCCGCAGGCCAATTAGACCAGCGGATGCCGGAAAGAGGCGAAGACGTGTTTGCCACTCTTGCACGCTCGTTCAACGGCATGGCCGACAGCCTCCAGGAGCAAATCACCAAACTGGGCACGCTTTCGCGGCTGCAGCAGCGGTTCGTCGCCGACGTTTCCCACGAATTGCGTACGCCTTTGACGACCATTCGCCTTGCCGGCGACGTGCTGTTCGACCAACGAGAAACTTTCCCGCCGACGACGGCGCGCACGGCGGAGCTTCTTCACACTCAAGTGCAGCGGTTTGAAACTTTGCTTGCCGACCTGCTCGAGGTGAGCAGGTTCGATGCTGGTGCCGTTGAGCTCGACGTCGAGCCGACAAACCTCGTGCGGCTCGTTGAAGAGTCGGTGGACTCCATGCGTCTCGTTGCCAAGGAGCACGGTTCAAGCCTTCGCGTGGTTCCCGCTGGAGGCTATTTTGACGTTGACGTTGACCCGCGGCGCATTCGCCGCATCCTGAGCAATCTGCTCGGCAACGCGATTGAACACGGTGAGGGAAAACCCATCGTCGTGTCTGTCGACAGCAACGAGGATTCTGTTGCGCTTGCTGTGCGCGATCACGGGATCGGCATCGACACCGACGACCTCACGCGCGTGTTCGATCGGTTTTGGCGGGCCGACCCGTCCCGCAAACGCACGATCGGCGGCACAGGGCTCGGGCTCGCGATCTCACGAGAAGATGCTGCGCTTCACCGCGGTTATCTCGACGTGTGGTCAAAACCGGGCGATGGCACGTGTTTTAGACTCACTCTCCCGCGAAGCCTCGATCAGTCGATTCGAGTTTCGCCTCTCGACCTTCCCCCTGCCGAGCCCCTCGACGAACTGGAGGTGAACGATGACGAAGTTTCTTCGAGCAACTGATGTGACGAAACGGGTGATCGGCGCCACGTTCGTCGGCCTTCTCGCGCTCGGGCTGGCGGCGTGCGGCGGCATTCCCACGTCGGGAAGCGTCAAGGCTGGCGAACCGTTCATTGACGAGCCGACGGGCGACTTCGTGTTCAATCCGCTGGACCCCGTGAAGGATGGCGACCAGCGCACGATCCTCGACGGTTTCATTGCCGCGTTCACGGGGCCGCAAGGAGACTACGCGGTAGCGCGCCTGTTTCTCAGCAAGGACTTCAAAAAAGAGTGGGATCCGCGGCAAAGCGTCCTGATCCGCACTGGCACACCTTCGCTGTCCAGCTCCGGCCCCACGAGCATGGACTACACGTTCACGAGCGTCGCGCAGCTTGACGAGTTCGGCGCGTACTCTGCGGTCGGCTCTGCTGCGCAAACTCTCCAGTTTCAGTTTGTGAAGGAAGACGGTCAGTGGCGAATCGACCAGGCGCCGCCGGGAATCGTGTTGCCCATGAGCACGTTCCTCACCATCTTCAGCAAGCACGCGTTGTACTTTTACGATGCAAGCCTTGACTATCTCGTTCCCGATGAGCGGTGGTTCCTGGGTGGCACGACGGCAAACCGGATCGTGACGGCGTTGCTCGCTGGGCCTCCCGACTGGTTGAAAGGCGCCGTTATTTCTCAGTTCCCCGACGGAACTCAACTGAATCCGGGTACGACGGTGAGCGTCGACGCGACGGTAGCGCAAGTGGACCTCACCGCCGAGGCTGCGGGGGCAGACGGCGCGCAACGGCAACGCATGCAACTCCAGCTCACCGAAAGCCTCGCCTCCGTTCCGGGGATCGCGAGTGTAGAAATTTCGGTGTCTGGCTCCATTCTTGCCATTGAGCCGATCGGCCCGGATGGCCCCACCGCTCAACGAGCAGTGGACTCTCGGCCGCTTGTCTTGATGGACGGCTCGTTCGGATACCTCGCCGCTGGCGAACTCACGGCCATCCCGCAGTTGAGCGAGAAGATCGCCGCTCTTGAGCCGCGCGCAGTGGCGGTGGGCGTGAACGCGGATGCGGCGGCTGTGCTTTCCGCAGGCGGCGTATACGTGGTGCGTGCAAGCGAGAAACAGGCTCAGCTTGTGGACAGTCGCTCAGGGTTGATCGCGCCAGCCATTGATGACTTCGGCAACGTGTGGTCGGTGCCGGCCGATTCTCCCAATGCGGTTATTGCCGTGGGCCCCGACGGCGTGGCGCACCCCGTGTCGGTGTCGCTGCCCACTGGCTCGCGCATCGTGTCGATGGACATCGCTCAAGACAACGTGCGTATCGCGATGCTGGTGCAGACGAACTCGGGCGCTCGGCTCATCGTTTCAGCGATTGCCAGGGACGCCGCTCAGAATTTCGTCCCCGTGAGCGTTGGCGGGCCCGTGCTGGATTCACTCATCGACGGTGACGACGCTGTTGATGCTGCGTGGATCGATCGGTTCTCGGTAGCAACACTGACGAATTCGGATGACACCTCGTTTGTGTCTTCATTCGAGGTCGGCGGTCAGCGTTCGTCACTCGGTAAACCCTCCCTCGGGATTGCGATCGTCGGAGGAAACCTCCGCAACGGTTTGCGAGTGCTTGGTGCCGACCACCACGTACAGTCACCCCGAGGAAGCAGCTGGCAAGCGTCGGACGCAACCGTGGATCTGATCGCGACGCAACGCTAAGCAGTCCCTCACTCACGCGCTTTTCACGGATATTGCACCAACACCCTCGGCCGCGTCTTTTGGCGGGAGCCTCGAAGCGAGTGTTGATGGGTGTTGTCTACCCTGCGCGAGTGGGCGCGTGATGCGCTCGCCGTTCTGTTTCCGGTGGACTGTGCGGGCTGCAGCGCGCCAGACCGTGCCTTATGCGCGCCATGCCGAGGTGTGCTGCGTGCGGCGTGCGCATCCGGGTTGAGCGAACAGCTCATCGCCGACGGCACGCGCGTCGTGAGCGCCGTGCGATATGAGGGGCTGACGCGGCACATGATTCTGGGACTAAAAGAGCAGGGGAGAACGGATATCGTGCGGGCTCTCGCGGTTCCGCTGCGCTTCGCGATCGAGGCAGCTGCGGAAGGAAACGACTCGCGAGTGGAGGTGTGTACCGTGCCGACGTCGAAGCACTCGTGGCGCCGGCGTGGCTACCGGCCAGTTGATGTTCTCGCGCGTGCTGCTGGTTTTCGCCTTGCCACGGTACTCAGCTACTCGGCGGCGACCCAGGAACAAAAGTCGCTCGGGCGTGCGCAGCGGGGCGCGAACCTCGAGGGTGCACTCGTTGCGAAGACTTCTGTGCGCGGAAGGACATTCGTGATTGTCGACGATGTCGTGACCTCCGGGGCCACGCTTCTTGAGGCGACGCGCGCGCTTCAGGAGGGCGGTGCCGAGGTCGTTGGCGCGGCCACTCTCGCGTTCACGCCGCGACGCAATGCCATCTAAAGCATGTTCTCGGTCCATCTGCGTGACATCCACAGGTGCGACAGCTACGGTGGCTAAAAGAGGCGCAATGTCACCGCCTGGTCTCACTAGGCGGCCTGCGTCGTAGAAGACTGGGAGGATGTCATGGAAGTTTCCATCAACGGTCTGGGTCTCGGAATCACGGATCGGTTTCGCGGCTACGCACTCGAGAAATCGGAGAAGGTTTCCCATCTCGCCGATAGGCCCTTGGCGTTCGAGGTGAAGGTATCCCGCCACAACGAAAGAAGCGATTCTGCCGGGGATGACAGGGTCGAACTGACTCTCATCGGTCCTGGCCCGCTCGTTCGGGCGGAAGCTGATGCCACAGACAAGTACGTCGCCTTCGATCTGGCCCTCGAGAAGCTGATGGAGCGCCTTCGCCGCGCGAAGGACCGTTCGAAACTTCACAAGACGGGAAGGCGGCGCCCCGTCTCCCTTCAGGAGGCCAGCGCCGGCGACTTCAAGGTTGTTGATATCACGCCTGTAGACGCAGAAGTTCTTGACCGGGTTGCCACGGGTTCCGTCCCCGTTGTCGCGGAGCAGGAGCAGGAGGAAGAAGACTGGAGCCCCGTTGTCATCCGTAAGAAGGTGTTCCCCGCTACGCCCATGACGGTCGACGATGCGCTGTACCGAATGGAGCTTGTCGGGCACGATTTTTACTTGTTCATTGACGCTGAGACAGACCGCCCGAGCGTTGTGTACCGACGCAAAGGTTGGGACTACGGAGTTATTGGTCTCGACCTCGACCAACCGGAGGAACTGGGAAAGCGCCGTCAGGGCCGATGATCGATGCGCGCACTCGCGCGCTCGCACGTTAGGCTGGGTTGTTGGCTGAACGGCAGCGTCAGCGTGCCGTGAAGAGCCTCTGAAATCTCAATGGGAGTAAATCCGTGGCTAATGTTCTTGAACGAGTGCTTCGGGTTGGCGAGGGCCGAACCCTTCGCCGACTGGAGCGCTTCGCGCACGCAATCAACCAGCTCGAAGATGACTTCAAGGAACTCACTGACGAGGAATTGAAGAACGAAACTCACGAGCTTCGTGAGCGCTACAGCGCGGGCGAGTCACTCGACGACATGCTGCCTGAGGCGTTTGCCGCCGTTCGTGAGGCCGCGAGCCGCACGATCGGGTTGCGCCCGTTCGATGTTCAGCTCATGGGTGGCGCAGCCCTGCACCTCGGCAACATCGCGGAAATGAAGACGGGTGAAGGTAAGACGCTCGTCGCCACGCTTCCCGCCTACCTCAACGCGATCACGTCGCGCGGTGTGCACGTCATTACGGTCAACGATTATCTGGCCAGCTACCAGTCCGAACTCATGGGGCGTGTTTTCCGCGCCCTGGGGATGACGACGGGTTGCATTGTTTCCGGGCAGACTCCCGCCGTGCGCCGCGAGCAATACGAGGCCGACATCACGTACGGCACGAACAACGAGTTCGGGTTCGACTACTTGCGCGACAACATGGCGTGGACGACGGCTGACATGGTTCAGCGCGGCCACCACTACGCCATCGTGGATGAAGTGGACTCGATCCTCATTGATGAGGCGCGTACGCCGCTCATCATTTCGGGACCGTCATCCGGTGAAGCCAACCGCTGGTTTAACGAGTTCGCCCAAGTGTCGAAGCGCCTGATCTCAGGCGTCGACTTTGAGGTGGATGAGAAGAAGCGGACCGTTGGCGTGCTGGAGCCGGGAATCGAGAAGGTTGAAGATTACCTCGGCATCGACAACCTGTATGAGTCTGCAAACACGCCGCTGATTTCGTTCCTGAACAACTCGATCAAAGCTGTCGCCTTGTTCAAGCGGGACAAGGACTACGTCGTCATGAACGGCGAAGTGCTGATCGTCGATGAGCACACCGGCCGCATCCTGGTTGGCCGTCGCTACAACGAGGGCATCCACCAAGCCATTGAGGCCAAGGAGGGTGTCGCAGTTAAAGCGGAGAACCAGACCCTCGCCACTGTCACCCTGCAGAATTACTTCCGCTTGTATAAGAAGCTCGCGGGCATGACGGGTACGGCCGAAACTGAGGCCGCCGAGTTCATGAGCACGTACAAGCTCGGCGTTGTGGCGATCCCGACGAACAAGCCCATGATTCGCATGGACAAGTCGGATCTCGTGTACAAAAACGAAGAGGCGAAGTTCGGCCAGGTCGTTGAGGACATCGCGGGCCGGCACAAGACGGGCCAGCCGGTTCTTGTCGGTACGACGAGCGTGGAGAAGAGCGAATATCTTTCCAAGCTGCTCGCCAAAAAGGGCATAAAGCACGAAGTGCTGAACGCGAAGAACCACGCGCGAGAGGCCGCCATTGTTGCGCAGGCCGGTCGGCTCGGTTCTGTCACGGTGGCCACCAACATGGCCGGTCGTGGTACTGACGTCATGCTCGGCGGAAACGCCGAATTCCTGGCCGTGTCTGAGATGAACGCGAAGGGTCTGAACCCGTCCGAAACTCCCGAAGAGTACGAGGCGGAGTGGGATGGCGTTTTCGAGAAGGTCAAGAAGATTTGCGCGACGGAAGCCGCGAAGGTCGTCGAGGTCGGCGGACTTTACGTGCTCGGTACCGAGCGCCACGAGTCGCGCCGCATCGACAACCAGTTGCGTGGTCGCTCAGGCCGTCAGGGAGACCCCGGCGAGAGCCGTTTTTACTTGTCCCTCACCGATGACCTCATGAGGTTGTTCAACTCGGCAGCGGCGGAGTCGCTCATGGGTCGCGGCAATGTGCCCGATGATTTGGCGATCGAGTCCAAAGTTGTGAGCCGCGCCATCCGCAGCGCGCAAGGTCAAGTGGAGTCGCGCAACGCGGAGATCCGCAAAAACGTGCTCAAGTATGACGATGTGCTCAACCGGCAGCGCGAAGCGATTTACGGCGACCGCCGCCAGATTCTTGAAGGCGACGACTTGAAGGATCGCGTGATGCATTTCCTTGAGGATGTCCTCAACGAGGTCATTGACGCTCACACCGCTGAAGGCCACTCGGATGACTGGAATCTTGAGTCACTGTGGCGCGAACTGAAGCTGATTTACCCCATTTCGATCACGATCGATGAGTTGTTTACTGAGGCAGGTTCTCGCGGTCGAGTGACGCGTGAATTCCTGGGCGAGGAAATTCTCTCCGATGCGAAGCTTGCGTATCAGACTCGCGAGGATGACCTGGGGGAGCCGGCGATGCGCGAGTTGGAGCGCCGCGTCGTGCTGTCGGTGGTTGACCGCCGTTGGCGGGATCACCTTTACGAAATGGATTACCTGAAGGACGGCATCGGGCTTCGGGCGATGGCTCAGCGCGACCCGCTCGTGGAGTACCAGCGTGAGGGCTTCAGCCTCTTCCAGAACATGATGGGGCAGATCCGCGAAGAGGCGGTGAGCTTCCTGTTCAACCTTGAGGTCGAAGTGTCGTTGGGCGGCGGTGCCACCGCTGCTTTGCCGAACGTTGTCGGAAAGGGACTCGAGTCCAGCGCGCAGCTGAACGAGCGGTTGAGTTATTCCGCGCCCTCAGACAGCGGCGGCGTAGAGGTGCGCAACCAGCGCGGTCAGCTTGAGCAGGCGGCGACGGCGAAAGCCCAGCAGGCTGCCCTCGCCAAGGAGAACGAGGTGAGCGCAGCGTTCGGCGGTGCGCCGCAAGGCCAGAGCGAGCAGCAAGGCGAAGCGCCTCGCGGTGCGTTCGGTCAGCGTCAAGGCGGTCCAGCTCAAGGGCAAGCGGCACCCCAGAACCGCGCACAGCGCAGGGCGCAGGAGAAGAACAAGGGGCGCTAGGTCTCGAGAACGTGCTCTGTTTTAGAGCACGTTGATAGCAGTCGCGCGCCAGCGGCTGTCTAAGCCCTCCAGTCGGATGGCGACAGCGCGCACTCGAGCCCGACCCCGCACGATCACGACCGCTTCAACAATGCCGTCACGTGGTTCGCTGATCGAAACGGATCCGATCGAAAAAGTGGGGCGCGCAGGCGCTTTGCCTTTCGCGCGGCGGGCTCTCGCGGAAAGCACGACGCGCTTGAGCAAGTGGCGATAGACATCATCCGTCACCCATCTCGAGATCTGCTCAAGGTCGCGGGCGCCGGCGAGAATCTCGATGACGCAGCGCGTGAGGTTTTCCAGCAGCGGAGCTGGGCCGGGGAGAGCGGAACGCGGTGACGGTTGTTGTGCGAAGAACTCGTCTGCCTTTCGCGGTGCATCGACTTTCGTGGCAGGGGAGACGTTGGGAGCTGCGCGCAGATCGTGCGGTGATGGTGCGGCAATACTCATCGGGACTCCGGGGGTGGGAGGGATGGTGCTCGGGAAAGCAACGTACTGTCTACCCTCTTCAGGGGGACGTGCACGGGAATACTCAAGCAGGTTCAGACGAATCTGTCTATGGTTATTTTTCCGCCTGTGGATAACGTCGTCCGAATGTGGGTGGGCATGGTTAGCGTCACACCATGCGATGGGACAACCTTTTCGATGACCTTGAAAGCCAACTCGAATACGAACTGGGCTCCGAGGATGTAGACGTGCGTGCGGAGGAAGAGCGGCTGCGGCTCGGCCGCTTGTCGATGCGCGACCGGCTCACGCGCCTGCACGCTTCCGCACGCGCCACCGATTATTCGATTCGCGTGGATGTCGCAGGCACCCTGATGCGCGTGAGCCCAACAAGTTTTGGCAAAGACTGGATGGCCGCTCGCCTCATCGATGAAACGCCGCGACACACCCACATCGTTTTGCCGTTGCGCGCCATTGCGGGAATAGTTCTTGATCGACCACACTCCACGGCCAGCCTCGCTGCCACCCCAGCGGAGGGGGAGTCGGCACTGTCTGCACGGCTAGGACTCACGTTCGTGTTGCGAGACCTCTGCCGCCGGCGGTCTGAACTCGACCTCGTGCTCCCCTCAGGAAGCGTGCACGGCACGATTGACCGGGTCGGTCGAGACCACTGCGAGATCGCAGAACACGAGGCAGGAACCCCGCGACGCGAGTCGTCCGTTGCCCACTACCGGATCGTCCCGATTGATCACCTTCTCATGGTGCGACTGTGATCGTCGTCGAGCAAGAAATCTGTCACGTTGGCGTAATCTGACTGATTCCACAAGCTTGCGCGGCGGACTTCCTCATACTTGGCCTCAATGTACGACTCGAGAACATCCTTCTCAATGCGCCACTGCCCTCGACTACCGATTCGCATGGCCGGCAACTCGCCTGAACGCACAAGAGAATACGCGTGGCTCACGGAAACATTCAGCACTTCCGCCGTATCGGCGATCGTGAGAAACCGTGCAAAGTTGGCGCTTGAACTGCCGTGGGTCATGTCTCGATTATCCGTGCGATCGTATCCCCGCGACAGGGCTGTGGATAACTTCCGACGGCAAAGTGCCGGCAACAGCACGATAGTCAGCGGGCGAACGCGCCCACCGACATCCGGGAGGAACACATGGGCGGCACGCGCGACCCCATGCGCAAGCAGCGTTCTCCAAAGTCATTCTGGTTCGACCCGCGACTGGCTATCGGCGTGGGTCTCGTCATCGCTTCCGTGGCCGGGGTGGTGGGAGTTGTCGCGGCGGCAGATCGATCGGTGCTCGTGTACGCGGCATCATCGACATTCACTCCCGGGGACCACGTTTACCCCTCAGACTTGCGGCTTGCCTCCGTTCGGCTTGGAATAGCCGATGATCAATACCTTCGCGAGGGAGACGTTCCCGCTGAAGGCGTACTCGTGACGAGATCGGTCTCAGCAGGCGAGTTGGTTCCCGCATCAGCGGTCGGTGCCGCGTCAAGCCTCCGCGTCGCGTCCGTTGTTGTGCGCGTAGGCGGCGAGCTCTCGCGATCCATCGAGTCGGGCTCGGTCGCCGATGTGTGGTCGGCTGCCGTGACGGATGACCGCTCCTTCGGACCACCCGCCGTTCTCGTTGGCTCGGCCACTGTTGTGCGCGTGCTCGAATCGAAAGGTCTCATCAATGACAGCCGCGGCCAGGTCGTCGAATTGCTTGTGCCGCGCGAGCGGATCGCGAGAGTGCTCGAAGCAGTTGCGGATGGCGACGCTATTTCCCTCGTGCCCGTGAGCATTCCGGTGACGAGGTAGCGGTGCAGTCAATCGTCGTGTTCCTGCCGCCAGCCACTGAGCGCAGGATCGCCGACGACATCGAACGCCACGGTCACCTGCTCGCGCTGCGAGCCCAGAACGTCCACGATGTGGAAAGCGCCATGGACCGAGGAGACGCAGAATGGGCTGTCATCGGCGCTGGCCAGGAACAACTTTCCTCACGAATTCTGTCGGCGTGCGACCTTGCGGGAGTGCGGATCGTCGCGCTGGCCGCAAGCGATACTGAGCGCCGACACGCTGCAGAACTCGGCCTGCGCGAAGTGCTTGACGCGGGGGCGAGTTGGGATCAGATCGAGGGGCTGCTGAGCGCGGGAATCGCCGATACAGGCGAAGCGGCTAGCGGTTCTGAGTCTGGCGGTTCTAAGACTGTCGGCTCTGAGACTGTCGACTCCATGGCTCCCAACTCGGCGGATATCGAGCGCGGTATCGGTCGAGCTGAAGGTCGAGATCCCAAAACTGGGGCTGTCGAATCCGAGTCACTTCCCCCAAGTGCCGCAAGCACCGACGGACCACGCCGTGGTGATGTGATTGCGGTGTGGGGTCCAGCAGGTGCGCCTGGCCGCACCACTGTCGCGATCACGCTCGCTGCGGAGTTGGCGGCTGCGGGCTATTCCGTTGCTCTCGCCGATGCTGACACGCACAGCGGCGCAGTAGCCCCATCCCTTGGACTCCTCGATGAGGCTCCAGGGTTTGCCGCAGCGTGCCGCCTGGCATCGACGGACAGCCTCACCACTGCAGAACTCGAGCGCATTAGCGACCGTTACTCGTCGCCGCACGGAAGTTTCTGGGTGCTCACGGGAATCGGTCGAGCCCACCGCTGGCCCGAACTTTCCGGAGAACGCGTGTCCGCCACGCTTGCGGCGTGCCGCGCATGGGTCGACTACACCGTCGTCGATACCGGATTCAGCCTCGAGCAGGACGAAGAGATATCCAGCGACGTGCTCGCACCTCAACGCAATGCCGCGACCATCACCGCGTTGCGCAACGCCGACAAGATCATCGCTGTCGGCGCCGGGGATCCTGTCGGTCTTTCTCGGTTTCTGCGCGCTCACGTTGACCTTCTTGACCTCGTCGACGCCGAACGCGTCATCGCGATTGTCAACCGCATCCGGGGCAGTGTGATCGGGGCGAACCCGACAGCTCAAGTGGAGCAAATCCTGCTTCGATTTGGAGGCATCGTCGCCTCCGCTCTCGTGCCGCACGATCAGGCCGCGCTCGACGCCGCAATACTCTCAGGCAAGACGCTCGTGGATGTCGCAGGCAAGTCCGGCCCGCGACTTGCCGTGCGTGCCCTCGTCACTACGCGCATCATGCCTCAGCGGCCCGAGCCGGCTAAGGGCCGTTCGTTGCGCAGCCGTATTGAAGCCGCGCACGCGCGCAAGGCGGAGCGCTGAATCGCTTGCTCCACCATTCGACGGGCTCAGTCGGCGAGCCGGATGACCTCGACATTCACTTTCGCCTTCGGTCCGACTGTCGGCAGCACGAGCACGTGGTGGGCTTCGAATCCGTCGAGCGCGGTTACGACGGCGGCAATGAGCGCGTCGTCCGCTTCGCCGTCCGCGGCATCCGCACGCTTGAGCACCGTCACGCGCGCACCCGTCGACGAGCGGACTGCCTGAGCGAGCCCCGCGCCATCCGTCGACGTGACGAGCGTCACGCGTTCTATCGTGCGCGCGTGCTCCTGTGCCACTCCGGCTGAGCGATCCTTCTGCCAGATCGTGAAGTGGTAGATCGCCACGAGCACGGTCGCGGCGAGGAGCCCAAGAGCCTGGCGGGAACGCTCAATAAAACTTTCGCCGCTGCCGCCATCAAGCACGAACGAGAACAACTGGAACCCGATAACGAGCAAAGTGATGAGGGCAACGAGCGCGCTCACGCCGAAAATGACGACGAGGTATGCGCGTCTGCCGGGAGTTGCCACGCGATCCGGAGCCGACGCTGCTGTCGGACGCCACGTCACCCACCACAGGGTGCCACCCACGAGCAGGGCGCTGATTCCACCGATCAGCAGGTTGCGGATGTTGTAGTCGATGATGGGTGCGCTCACGGTGGCCAGAAGGGCATTCACCGTCACACCCACACCGGTTGCCGCCACCGCGAGGGAAACTCCCGCACTCACCAATCTGGTGGCTGACATGACGGCGACAGAATGAGCGGCAACAACTCGAGCGTGATACACGAGAACGAGAGCGCCAATCACGGCGCTCGCAATCGCGATGCCCAAAGGTTCGAGCGTGACGGCAATGGGCTCCGGTGAAGCGGTGACGAGTTCGAGAATCACCGCGAGCGTCATGGTGACGCCGAAAGCGAGAAGCGCGAATGACGCGAAACCGGCGATGAAGACGAGAACCACGTTCGCGAAACCCGTGACGAGCCCACGCACTCCCGCGCGGAACCAGTGCCACCACCACAGCACGCCCCCGCCGGCCACCCAGACGAGCGACTGCACGATGGGTTGCCACGCCGGCCCACCCACCACGACGGTGCCCGCCATCATGTTGATCGCGTAATCGATGAGGTTCGAGAGCGCGAATACCAGGCCTCCCGCACCGAAAATGAGGCCGATGAGTGACGCGATGGCTGGAGCGACGCCGACAAGCCGCGTCGGCCCTTTGCGGGGGTGCCGCCACATCCAGTAGTGCCACAGCCAGACGAGTCCCCAGATGACGCCGGCAGAAATCCCGTACGGCTGTGCAAGCCCGGCGACAAGCTCTGCCCCCCACGTGAAGAGCCCAAGCGTGAAAGTGAGCAGAGCCACCGTCGACATGATGGCGAGGTACACGGGCCATGCAATGGATGCCCGATCCTTCGCGATGGCCGACTCGCGCCAGATCAGCCACCACAGCACAGCCGCGAGGGGACCGGCGATGAGCGCGAACGCCAACGATTGCGCGAGCCCATAGTTGTCGAAGTAAATATCAGTGGGAGCGTTGGTCAGCAATCTCTCGACAAGACCCGCCAAGCCGATTGCGGCGATGATCACCATGATGCCAAGCAGGAAGTACATGATGACGCGTCGAACGGTTTGCACCCCGCCGGTCGCTGGCGCCACGCTCGGAGTCGAAGAAGTCATTAGTAGTTCCCTTGGTTGAAGCACAGCATGAACTCCCACGGAGTGTATTCGACTTTCCAGTCGCCGGATTCGAGCACCATGGTGAACGATTCGTTGGACGTATAGCCCGAGTCCCCGAAGAGCCCGCCGCCCGTGCCGTGCGAGATTGTCACTTGCACGACGCCGGTGTCGCCACTTGTTTTCGTGGAGACCACGGTCATGCGGATGTCTTCAAGAGTGCTCGGCTCTGCGCGATCGCAATTGTCGCGGATCTCCGAAGTGAGCAGTTCGAGAGCGGCAGCGCGGTCACCAGACATGACCGCGCGAGCATACGACTGCACGACGCCTTCCGGTGTTGAAGGGTCGACATCCGCGGGGCCCCCGCGCGTAAACACCACGACAATGGCGATCACGACGACGGCGGCGATGACGGAAAGAATGGCGACGAGAGTTCGATCCATTCGAGTGGGCGATGGTTGCATATCGTCATCATGGCCTATCGCGGACGCTTTAGGGTAGAGGAGTGTCAACCCTTTCAGATCTCGTGCAAGAGCACGGCAATGCGGTGGATGCCGACATCGATTGGTTACACCTTCTCGTCAACGAATTTCAGTTGCTCGCGGACCTCGCTTTTGCTGACATCGTGTTGTGGGTTCCCACGAGAGCAGGCAGTTTTGTCGCGGTAACGCAGTCGCGGCCATCCTCAGCTGCCACCCTCTTCTACCGTGACTTTGTGGGTCGGGAAATCAAGCAGGAATGGGTGGGCATCGTCTCTGCGGCGTTCGATACGGCGACCATCACAGACTCCACCACACCGGAATGGTACGAAGAAACTCCGACTCGAGTGCGAGCAGTTCCCGTACTGCGCAGGCTCGATCCGAACAAGCCTGAACTCACCCCGCACCCCATCGCGGTGTTGACAATGCACACGAATTTGAGTGAAGCGAGAACGCAAAGCCGCCAGGAACTTGCGTTCAACGAGTGCGCGAGCGACTTGAGCGAGATGATCAGCACGGGCGACTTTCCCGACCTCGGAACACCCACGGGGCCTAGGCGGGGCGCCCCTAGGGCATCCGATGGTTTATTGACACTGGATGTCGACGGCACCGTGACGTTCGCCAGCCCGAACGGTCTTTCCGCGTTCAACCGCATGGGGTTCGAGGGGGAGTTGGAGGGCGAGTCGCTCGCGGAAGTCACGTCAGGCTTGCTGGAGAACTCGCACGCTGTCGACGAATCTCTGCCTCTCGTCGTGACGGGCAGGGCCCCGTGGCGCACAGACCTCGACGCACGCGGAGTCTCCGTGTCTCTTCGGGCGATTCCCGTACGAAAGCGTGGGGAGCGCGTGGGTGCCATCGTGCTGAGTCGCGATGTGACCGAACTCCGACACCGTGAGCAGGAGCTTCTCACGAAAGACGCCACCATCCGCGAAATCCACCACCGCGTGAAAAACAATCTTCAGACGGTCGCGTCACTGCTCAGAATTCAGGCCCGACGCTCACACTCGGACGATACGCGGGATGCCCTCAACCACGCCATGCGCAGAGTTGGCGCGATAGCGGTCGTGCACGACACCTTGAGCGAGGGGCTGAGCCAAAACGTCGACTTCGACGTGGTCTTCGATCGAGTCCTCCTGCTCATCGCGGAAGTGGCGTCATCGCACCAAACGAAAGTGCACCCCACGTTCACGGGCAGTTTCGGCGAGCTGCCGAGTGCCTACGCAACCCCGCTGGCTCTTGCCCTCACGGAACTCGTGACGAACGCGGTAGAGCATGGGCTGGCAGGCCGTGACGGTGAAGTGGAGATCAGCGCGCACCGTACGAAAGAAATGCTGAGCGTCAAAGTGCGCGACAACGGTGTGGGTCTCGGTGAAGGCAAAGTGGGTACAGGCCTCGGCACGCAAATTGTGCGCACGCTCATTCAGGGTGAACTTGGCGGCACAATCGATTGGCACACCGTGATGGGCAGCGGCACAGAGGTCACCATCGACGTGCCGCTCACGTGGCTCACGAAGAATGACCCAGCGAACTAGCTGCCGTTCGTCGGATCAAGCATCCGAACGTCGGGTGTGTTGTAGGCGTCGCGGCTTTCGGAAGCAGTGCTTTAGGAAGCTGTGCTTTAGGAAGCGCGGCGTGCGCGTGCGGCGCGGCGTTTGAGCGCGCGGCGCTCGTCTTCGCTGAGTCCGCCCCAGACGCCAGAATCCTGGTTCGTCTCGAGCGCGTACTGAAGGCACATTTCGCTCACGGTGCAGCGACCGCAGACGGCTTTGGCTTTCTCGATTTGGTCCACGGCAGGTCCGGTGTTTCCCACCGGGAAAAACAGTTCGGGGTCGGCAGTGAGGCAAGCGGCTTTGTCGCGCCAGTCCATGGTGATGTGCTCCTTGTTAATGATTGCGTGCGTGCGCGGCTCAAGAACCCTTAACGGGTGTGAGTGATGCTTTGGGGGGTGCGCCCACGCCACTGTGAGCTTCAAATCAACCTCAACTAGACTCTCATACCGGTTGGAGCAAATCAATAGGTTTGGGTGGGATCTCTCTGTGAATAACAACACATCGATGGGTGTAGGGAACGTTCCTCGCCGACCTGTGCTTCTTGTGGCTCTCGCGGCCGTACTGTTTGTTGAGGCAGCCCTCCTTGGGCTACTTGCAGGGTTTCTGGTTTACGAGCTCGTGACAGAGGTGCCAGCGTCGCTCGGCAGCGCGATCGGCATCCTCGTCCTTGTCGTGATCGCGGCGGGATGGCTTGTCGCCGTCGGGGTGGGTGCGCTGCATGCGAAACCGTGGGTGCGTGCGGCAGCACTGACGTGGCAGGTTCTACAACTTGCGGTCGCGTTTGGGAGTTTTCAGGGACTTTTTGCGCGCGACGATATTGGGTGGATTCTGTTGATTCCCGCCGTCGTGGTCATCGTGTTGCTGTTCTCGCGCTCCGTCATGACAGCCACGCGGCGGCTGTAGCGCATCCGGCGGTTGCCGTCGAGCCAGAGGTTAGCTGTCGAGCCCGAGTCGCTTACGCAGCATCGCGACGTGGCCGGTCGCTTTGACGTTGTACATTGCTAACTCGACTTTGCCGGCCTCGTCAATGACGAATGTTGAGCGGAGCGTGCCGGTGATCTTCTTCCCATACAGCGACTTCTCTCCCCATGCGCCGTACTGCTTATGAATGTCCAGTGACGGGTCGCTGAGGAGCGGGAAGTTCAAACCTTCCTCCTCCTTGAACTTCACGAGTGCGGGAAGCTCATCCTTCGACAGACCGAGCACCTGGTAACCGGCGGACGTCAGCGAGTTCAAGTTGTCGCGGAAATCGCACGCTTGAGTCGTGCAGCCCGGCGTCGAAGCTGCTGGGTAGAAGTAGACGATGGTCTTCTTGCCCTTGAAATCTGAGAGCGAAACCGGGTTGCCATCCTGGTCGCTCAGTGTGAATGCGGGGGCAGTGTCGCCTGCCTGCAGGGTTGCCGTGTCTGTCAAAGCGTCTCCTCACGAGTTTTGGGCGTGCTTTAGGGAGCAATCGTTACTGCCCCTCACTCTCATGCTAATCTTGTTCGTCGGCCCGGGTTTTCTTGACTGGGTTTGCGCACCTCTAGCTCAATGGCAGAGCAACTGACTCTTAATCAGTGGGTTCCCGGTTCGAGTCCGGGGGGGTGTACTTCACACTTTGGCACCTCGCATCGAGCCAGTTCGGCGCTCGCGGAGAGCAAATGGGCCTCGCTGTTTGCACGGCGGCTGCCGTCATACTGGATGAGTGACCTTGGAAGCGTCCGCTCGTGAGAACACCGGGTAGAGGAAGAGCAATGACGAAGGATGATGTGATCAGCGCCGGCACCAACGTCGGTGCCGTGACCTTGAAGGTTGCCGACCTGGACGCCATGACGGCGTTCTACGGGGACGGCATCGGCCTTTCGGTGTTGGCGCAGGAGGGCGACCTCGTCATCCTCGGCTCCGGCGAAGCGTTGGTTGTTCTTGAACACTCGCCGCTGCTCAAACACGCCTCGGAAAGCGCGGCAGGGCTCTTTCACACGGCACTGCTGTTCGAGACTCAAGCGGAGCTTGCCCGCGCGCTCTACTCTGTGGCAAAGAAATATCCGAACGCATTCACGGGCAGCGCAGATCATCTGGTATCCGAAGCACTGTATTTCGATGACCCGGAAGGCAACGGAGTCGAACTTTACTGGGATCGGCCGCGCAGCTTGTGGCAGTGGGACGGAAACCGGGTCGCCATGGACACTCGCTACCTCGATCCGAACGTTTTCCTTCACACCCACCTCAGGGACGACGCTCCCACCCAACCTCTCGCGCGCGCAACAGTCGGGCACGTGCATTTGAAAGTCGGAGACATCCCGACTGCGCGAAAGTTCTACTCCGACATCCTCGGATTCGAGGTCACGGCGGAGTTCGGTACGCAAGCGCTGTTCGTCGCCGCTGGCGGCTACCACCACCACCTCGGAATGAACACGTGGCTGAGCAGAGGAGCGCTCGATCGTTCCCCAGCACTCGGTTTAGGTGAGGTCGCCATAGAACTGCCGACGCTGGATGACCTCGGGGCTTTGCGCGAACGTCTCACCGCTGCACGCATCAGCACGCGAGATGATGGCCACACTCTCACGTTCGACGACCCCTGGAAGAACGAGATCGCCGTCGCGATCACAGGCGGCGACGCTATTTAGCAGCGCCTGAGGAGGAGTATTCAGGCGTGAACGCTAACGATCGATGCGGTGCATGATGTGCACGGGGATGAAGACACCGATTGACACGGCCAGGATGCCACCGCCGAACGTCACGAACCCCATGTCTTCTGGGACGTCAAAAGCAATACCCATGAGGTAAAAGCCCAAGACGAAGACCGCAAAGGAGATCACGAAACCGAAAGCGTTCATAAGTCCATCCTAGGATGCCTACGGCTTCTTCGGGGCACCCTTTGACTTGGTGCTCTTCGGTGCCGCTGGAGTGCGGGGGGTATTTGCGGCAGGTTTCGCCGGTGTTTTCTTCGCAGCCGCAGGCTTCGTTACCGTCTGTTTTTGGGTAGCGCTTGCGGGGTCCGCTTTCGGGGTGTCTTTGGCGGCCGCGACATGCGTTGCCGCAGATTTTGAAGCCGGCGCCTTGTCGGCGGGGACGTATCCTGCAGCTTTCGGGGCCGAACTTGATGATTCAGGCGCGGCCGGGGTTGCGACCTTGGGAGCCGTTGTTGCCGGGGGAGCAACAGGTCGAGCTGGCTCATTCTGCGCAACGTAAATCTGTGCCGCTCTCGTGCCGATGAGCAGGAAGCGCACGAGGAGGAAAATGACGGCAACTGCCACAACGAAGCAGACGAACCACATCGCGAAGAAAAGCATTCCCCCGATCATGGAAAGGAATCCGGAGCCCATGCCCCAACCAAAACCAAGATCAAACATGTTTACTCCTCAAGTTCGTTGATGTCGTTCTCTTTCAAAACCGTACCGACGGCGACGGCCACGGTAAGCCCCCAGATAAGCCACAGCACCGCAAGTCGCCAATCTCGAGGCCCTTTGCGGGTGGCTTGCATTGTGCTCCAACCGCCAAAAATCGCGCTGAGCATGGTTCCGCTAAAAATGAACTTTCGCACGAGTCAACGCTATCGTGCCTCTGGCGCCGGGGCGACCTACGGGCGTAATGCACAGGAGGCACGTAGGGTTGCGGCATGGCTAGGCGTTTTGCTCATCGCACTGAAGCGGGTCACGCGCTTGCTGCTGAACTGCAGCTTTCGTCGACCGCGGACAGCATCGTTCTTGCTCTGCCGCGCGGCGGAGTGCCCGTCGCGGCTGTAGTGGCAAAGTCGCTCGGTGTCCCTCTCGACATCATCGTCGTGCGGAAAGTGGGAGCGCCGAGACAGCCGGAACTCGCCATGGGCGCGATCGCCTCGATTGCCGGCTCCATCGTGACGGTGCACAACGACGGCGTGCTTCGCTCAATGGGGCGGGACGCGCTTCGCACGTTCGATGACGTGGCTGCTCGTGAGCGTGAGGAGCTTGAGCGGCGCGAAGCGTTGTATCGGGAAGACCTGCCGCCTCTGGATGTGCGCGGCAAAGCAGTGATCATTGTTGACGATGGCATCGCGACGGGGGCGACCATGCGGGCGGCCGTGTCAGCTCTGGAATCGACGGGTGCGGCATCCGTCACGATTGCCGTGCCGGTGTGCTCGGCAGACTCGCTTCTGGAATTCACGGGATTGGTCGACCGGGTCGTATGCGTTTCGGTACCTGAGCCGTTCTGGGCTGTCGGGCAGGCGTACGAAGATTTCACCCAGACGACGGATGACGAGGTTCGGCGGTTGCTCGCGGGCTAGGGGTGTTGCGGGAATGCAGTCCCGGCCTGCGCTCTTCTCCCATCACGCCCTGTGGACAAAAACTTCTCCACAGATTGTCGCCCGCTATTGGAACGTATGTACTAATGTAGGAAGATTGTTGTCATGAACAACCTCGCTACCGCACTTCTGGACACGGCCGATGCCGTGACCGGATTCGGGGCGTGCGCGGAGGACTTCGACCGGCT
>RCMY010002694.1_pt1 | contig 22078 bp, 24 predicted proteins | sample 2041341 | NCBI WGS metagenome assembly RCMY01 (sample SAMN09708234, study PRJNA481090) | Marine sediment metagenome, whole genome shotgun sequencing project.
CGTGATCGCTGAAATCTCGCATCTGGCGGCCGGTGGTGTACGCGAAGTCAATCTGCTGGGCCAAAATGTCAACGCCTATCGCGTCCGCAATCATTTAAGTGAAAGCATGGATTTTGCCGAGCTGCTGACCTACGTCGCAGCGATTCCCGGCATTGATCGCATCCGTTACACCACATCGCACCCGGTAGAATTTAGCGATGCGCTGATCGACGTGTATGCGGAAATTCCGCAGTTGGTAGACCATCTGCACTTGCCGGTACAGGCGGGCTCTGATCGAATTCTTGCGTTAATGAAACGCGGCCACACGGTATTGGAATACAAGTCGAAAATACGTCGTCTGCGGCGCATCCGCCCGAACTTGAGCCTGTCGTCAGACTTTATTATCGGCTTTCCTGGCGAAACCGATGTCGATTTTGCCGCCACTATGAATTTGATCCAGGAGCTGGGGTTCGATCACAGCTTTAGCTTCATCTACAGCGCCCGACCCGGCACACCGGCAGCGGAATTGGCCGATAACACGCCGCTGGAAGTGAAAAAGCAGCGCCTGGCTATTCTGCAGGACCGCATTAACCAGCAGTCGCAGTCCATCAGCCGGCACATGGTAGGCAGCGAGCAGCGGGTGCTAGTTACTGGCGTGTCTAGAAAAGATCCGGGCGAGTTACAGGCGCGCACCGAAAACAACCGCGTGGTCAACTTTAGCGCTAGCGACCATAGCCTGATTGGTCAGTTTGCCGAGCTGCGTATTGGCAAGGCGTTGCCGAACTCCTTACGCGGCGAATTGCTAACCGAGACACCCTCACTTACACATAACCAAAACGCATAACCAGAACGCATAAAAAGTGCGCGATGTTATACATAACTTTTGGTTTCACTGGCGACAATTACGTAATATGCTTATCTATCTCAGAGAAATTGCCTCGCGGCTTTCAGGGCCAGTTTGACCACCTTCCAAACAGAGTTAACACTCGAACCTAACAGCACGCACCGACTGGCTAATCTTTGTGGCCAATTCGACGAGCATCTGAAACAGATTCAGCAACGATTGCAGGTTGAGATCAGCAATCGTGGCCACGAGTTTCAGGTCAGCGGCCCGCGCGCAGCGACACTGGCTGCCGAGCAAATACTGCGCGACCTGTACGCGCAGACCGAGCACAACGAGACGCTAACGCCCGAACTGGTACACCTGCATTTGCAGGAAGCGAATTGCGAGCTTGAGGCGGAGGGTTCGGCTGCGCAGGATGTGGGCATCATTCGCCTGCGGCGCGCGGCGATTAAACCGCGTGGCAACAATCAGCGTGGCTATGTAGGCTGCATTCAAAAACAGGATATAAATTTCGGCATTGGCCCAGCCGGTACCGGCAAAACCTATTTGGCGGTCGCTTGCGCCGTTGCCGCGTTGGAACAGGAGCAGGTGCGGCGCATACTGCTGGTGCGACCCGCCGTGGAAGCCGGTGAAAAACTGGGTTTTCTACCAGGCGATTTAGCGCAGAAAATTGACCCGTACCTGCGCCCCCTCTACGATGCACTGTACGAAATGCTGGGCTTCGACACCGTCGGCAAGCTCATTGAACGGAATATTATTGAAGTCGCTCCGCTCGCCTATATGCGCGGCCGCACGCTGAATAACTCGTTTATTATTCTGGATGAAAGCCAGAATACGACCAAAGCCCAAATGAAAATGTTTCTGACGCGCATTGGCTTCGGTTCCACCGCCGTCATCACCGGCGACCTGACGCAAATAGACTTACCCAAAGGCACTCCATCCGGGCTGAATCATGCCTGCGCCGTGTTGAACAAAGTCGATGGCATAGGGTTTACCCATTTCCAGTCGAAAGACGTCGTGAGACATGCTCTTGTGCAGCGGATTGTAGAAGCCTACGATCGTCACGAACTGCAGGAGGAACCCGGTGAAAACAGCCATTCCGAGCGCAGATCAATCACCCACAGAGACTAATGAGCGGCCTGGCACTTGACGTGCAAACAGCTTCTGTAAGCGATGACTTGCCATCGCAACAACAGCTGCAAACCTGGGTACTGGCCGCTACTGGCGATCGAATTCACGACGCCGAGCTGTGCATTCGCATCGTCGACGAGGCGGAGATGATCGCACTCAATGAACAGTATCGACAAAAACCGGGTGTGACCAACGTATTGGCATTTCCGCAGCACCCCGTAGCCGGCATAGCCTGCAACATAATCGGTGACGTTGTTGTTTGCGCGCCGGTGGTCGAACGCGAAGCCGTGCAGCAAGGTAAAAGCAGTACAGCACACTGGGCGCATATGGTAGTACACGGCGTGTTGCACTTGCTCGGCTACGACCATGAACAGCAGCAGGATGCAGAAAAAATGGAGCAGCTTGAAACCGAAATTTTAACCTTGCTAAGCTTCCCCCCTCCTTACGAAACTAATAACGCGGCACAATCCGCAGGAGATATAACAACACAATGAACGACGACCGATCGGCAAGCGATTCCGAAGACCGCAACTGGCTGGATAAAATCGGCCACCTGTTCAGCAGCGAGCCGAAAAATCGTGAGGATCTTTTGGATGTACTCAAAGTCGCCAATCAAAATGATGTGATTGACAATGAGGCACTGGGCATACTGGAAGGCGCGCTGCAGGTCGCCGACCAACAGGTACGCGACATTATGATCTCTTCGTCGCAAATGGTGGTGGTCAATGTCGACGAGACAGTCGATGAATTTATGCCGAAGATTATTGGGTCGGCGCACTCGCGCTTTCCCGTTGTTGGTGCAACGCCCGACGAAGTGCTGGGTATATTGCTCGCTAAAGATTTATTGCTACAACTGCTGAACAAGAAAGTGCCCGAACTGCGTAAGCTGATCAGACCGGTGACCTTCGTGCCGGAAAGCAAGCGCTTGAACGTATTGCTGCGTGAATTTCGTCAAACCCGCAATCACATGGCCGTTGTGTTAGACGAATATGGCAGCGTGTCGGGCCTGGTAACAATTGAAGACGTGCTAGAGGAAATTGTTGGCGAAATAGAGGACGAGCACGACCCGACGACAGAGAATTTCATTAGCAAAGTCGCAGACAGCGATTACCTTGTTAAAGCCTTAACCCCCATCGAGTCTTTCAACCGCCAGTTCAACGCCGAATTCAGCGAAGACGACTTCGACACCATTGGCGGTATTTTGATGCAAAAATTTGGCTATCTGCCGAAACCAAACGAGCTGACGACTATTGACGGTTTTAAATTTCGGGTCGTCAATGCCGATAGCCGGCAGATTCATCTTTTGCGTATGACGCCCGTACCAGCCGCTTAACTGCTTACTCCTCCAAGGCAGTATTGATGCTAAACAAACCCTGGCTGCGAAATCTGCTGGCGATAATTGCGGGTGCTTTTATTACGCTGAGCCTGGCTCCTTTTAATGTAGGTGCTGCCGGCGTTGCCTCCCTGGTTTTACTTTTATTCCTGCTGACCGACTGCAGCCCACGCACAGCGTTCGTGCGTGGCTGGTTTTTTGGCGTCGGCCTGTTTGGTAGCGGTGCTTCCTGGGTTTACGTCAGCATTCACGTCTATGGCTATGCGCCCGTGCCGCTGGCGGTGTTTCTAACGCTGCTGTTTTGCCTCGGCCTGGCTCTGCTGAGTGGCCTCACCTGTTTTATTTATCGGCGCTTGCTACCTCTCGACAGTTATTTGAGCCTGGCGGTTTTCCCAGCGCTGTGGGTGCTTGGTGAATGGCTGCGCACCTGGCTGCTGTCGGGCTTCCCCTGGCTGTTTATTGGCTACGCACAAATCGATGGACCACTAAACGGCTGGGCACCTGTACTCGGTGTATTTGGCATCAGCTATATGCTGGCGTTGTCGGCAGTGAGCGTTTTTCTGCTGCTACGCCGTCATAGGAAGTACTGGTTGATCATCCCCGGACTGGCACCCTGGTTACTGGGCCCGCTGTTAGCTAGCATTGATTGGGTACAGCCGTTAAACGAAGAACTCACGGTTGGCCTGGTGCAGGCAAATGTTGCTCAAGAAGAGAAATGGTTACCGGCAAAAATTCCGCAGCATATCGCGCTCCATGAGAATTTAACGGAAGAGCTATGGGGTAAGCAGGTGATTGTTTGGCCGGAAGCCGCCATACCCATGCTGCATGCGAACGCACAGCCGATTATTGACCGATTGGACGAGCGCGCCAGGCAGCATAACAGCGCGTTTTTTACCGGCATTCCTTACCGCAATACCGATGGCACTTACTACAACAGCATCGTTGCCCTCGGCACGGGTGATGGCGTGTATTTCAAGCGCCGACTGGTGCCATTTGGCGAATACTTACCGTTGGAAAGTATCTTGCGTGGCTTGATCGACTTTTTTGATCTACCAACCTCGCATTTCACAGCGGGACCGGCCGAACAAGACTTTCTACAAGCCAAGGGTGTCACGGTCGCGCCGTTCATTTGCTACGAAGTGGTTTACCCAAATTTGTTGCCCACCGGTGCCGCTCCCCTGCCCGATTTTCTGCTAACCATTAGCAACGATACCTGGTTCGGCGCATCGATAGGACCACTGCAACACCTGCAGATGGCGCGTATGCGCGCACTGGAACTGGGGCGCTCGATGGTTCGCGGCACTAATAATGGCGTGTCGGCCTTAATCGACGCCAACGGCACAATTACCGCACAAACTGCCCAGTTCACGCAGGAAGTGTTAACCGGTACGATTCAACTCTATAGCGGCAAAACGTTTTACGCGCGCTTCGGCAACAGCGCGCTGCTACTTTTCTGCGTCGCGTGTTTAGCGTCCCCTCTACTGCGGCGCACAAGCAAATCAAGCCGTGGTGCGTAGCAAGCGGCGTGACGCTGCGGTATCCTAGTGCAGTGTATTGAACATAGAACTCAATTTAATGAACCAGCCATACCATCCTGAAAAAGTCGAAGCCGCCGCGCAGCAATACTGGCAAGAGCATCAAAGTTTTGCCGTTAGCGAAGACCCGGAGCGCGACAAATTTTATTGCCTGGCGATGTTTCCCTACCCCAGCGGCAAGGCGCATATTGGTCATGCACGGAATTACACCATTGGCGATGTGATCGCGCGCTACCAGCGCATGCAAGGTAAAAACGTTTTGCAGCCTTTTGGCTGGGATGCTTTTGGCCTGCCCGCCGAAAACGCCGCGCTAAAAAACAAGGTGCCGCCAGCGCGCTGGACCTATGAAAACATTGATCAAATGCGCGACCAATTTAAGCGCCTGGGTTTCGCCTACGATTGGGATCGCGAGTTCGCCACCTGCGACCCCGACTACTATCGCTGGGAACAATGGTTTTTCACGCGCCTGTTCGCCAAGGGGCTGGTCTATAAAAAAGAAGCCGAAGTGAACTGGGACCCGGTCGATCAAACCGTGCTGGCGAACGAGCAGGTTGACAGCGATGGTCGCGGCTGGCGCTCCGGCGCGCTGGTGGAGCGGCGCAAAATTCCACAGTGGTTTATTCGCATTACCGATTACGCCGAAGAGTTGCTGAATGAGCTGCCCAAGCTGGACGGCTGGCCCGAGCAGGTGCGCACCATGCAAGCCAACTGGATTGGCCGCTCGGAGGGGCTGAATATCAGCTTCGCAACCGACGCCGATAGCGAACTCAACGTATACACCACCCGGCCCGACACGCTCATGGGCGTTACCTATTTGGCGGTTGCCGCTGAACATCCAATCGCGATTGCCGCCGCACAAAAAAACACCCAGCTTGCAGAGTTTCTGGGCACGCTAAAGCAAAGCAGCGTTGCCGAGGCCGAACTGGCCACCATGGAAAAGCGCGGCATGGCCACCGGCTTTTTTGCCACCCACCCAATCAGCGGCGAGCAGTTGCCGATCTGGGTCGCCAACTTTGTGCTGATGAGCTACGGCTCGGGCGCGGTTATGTCGGTGCCGGCGCACGACCAGCGCGATTGGGAATTTGCGCACAAGTATGACTTGCCCATCGCGCAAGTGATCACTGCATACGATTCAACAACAGAAGTGGACATCGCTCAGGCGGCATTCACCGGCAAAGGTAAGCTGGTCAATTCCGCACAGTTTGACGGTCTGGATTTTGACGCCGCCTTCGACCAAATTGCTGGCTATTTAGGCGAACGCGATCAAGGCGAGCGGAAGACGCAATACCGGCTGCGCGACTGGGGCGTGTCGCGGCAACGCTACTGGGGCACACCCATACCCATTATTCACTGCGAACAATGCGGTGCCGTCGCCGTACCCGAAGATCAGCTGCCGGTTGTTTTACCTACCGACGTGGAATTCTCAGCAGTCGGCTCACCGCTGAAGAAAATGCCCGAGTTTTACCAAACACAGTGCCCACAGTGTAACGGGCCCGCCGAGCGCGAAACCGATACCTTCGATACGTTTATGGAATCGTCCTGGTATTACGCGCGCTTCGCCTGCCCCGACGCGGATCGCATGCTGGATGATCAGGCTAACTATTGGACACCGGTGGATCAATACATTGGCGGCATTGAGCACGCTATTCTGCACTTGCTGTATGCGCGCTTCTTTCACAAATTGATGCGCGATGAAGGCTTGCTCAACAGCGACGAACCTTTTATACGCTTACTCACGCAGGGCATGGTGTTGAAAGACGGCGCGAAAATGTCCAAGTCAAAAGGCAATACGGTTGACCCGCAGCCGCTGATAGACAAGTACGGTGCCGATACCGTGCGCCTGTTCGTTATGTTTGCGGCACCACCGGATCAATCGCTTGAATGGTCGGATACCGGCGTTGAGGGCGCGCACAGATTTTTGCGTCGCTTATGGAAATTGGTAGACAACTTCGATACCGACGGCGACTCCAACTTACAGGTCGATGCCTTAAGTTCCGACGAACAAGCACTGCGTCGCAAGACGCACGCGACCATTCAAAAAGTCAGCGATGACTATGGCCGCAGGCAAACCTATAACACCGCCATCGCCGCCGTGATGGAGCTTAGCAACGAAGTATCGCGCTTTACCGATGCCAGCCCAGAGGGCTTGGCCGTGCAACGCGAAGCGCTGGAAAGCGCCGTGTTATTGCTCGCACCGATTGTGCCGCATATCAGTCATGTACTCTGGCAAAAGCTGGGTCATAGTGAACCCATCATTGACGCCGCATGGCCAACGTTTGATCCAGCGGCGCTGGTAGCCACCGAGTTGAGTATTGTGGTGCAGGTTAACGGCAAGCTGCGCGGCAGCATAGAAGTGGCTGTCGATGCCAGCAAGGAGAGTATTGAAGAGCTTGCGCTGGCGCATGAAAACGTACAACGTTTTACCGAGGATAAGACCATTCGCAAGGTAATAGTGGTGCCGAAAAAACTGGTCAATATTGTGGTGAGCTAATGATGGTAAGCAAAAACTCTGCAGCGCCCAGCGCTGCTAACTCGCGTTCAGCACTTATATTGCTCGGTGTGCTAGCTAGCGTATTACTCGGCGCCTGCGGTTTTCATCTGCGCGGCGCGGTAGATGTGCCCGAAAGTTTGCGCAATGTCTACGTCACCGGCGAAAACCCGCGCAGCCCAATCGTCATGAATCTGCAGCGCTCAATGCGTGCCTCTGGCGTTGAACTCAGCAGCTCCGCTGCCACCGCGCCCTACACCGTGTATATCAGCAACGAACACGAAGAGAAACGCTCAATCTCAGTTGACGAGCAGGCCGCAGCAGCTGAGTTTCAGCTGCGTCATTATATTAGTTTTGAACTGCGCGACCCCAAGGGCTCGCCCCTGGTTGGCCCCGACCAACTCATCAGCGAACGAGTATTCGTCAACGATATTACCAATGTGGTTGGTAAACGTGACGAGGAAAGGCTGATTCGCGAAGAAATGCGACGCCAGCTGGCAGGCCAGATCATGCGCCGCTATCAGGCATTAGACGCCGACCGACTGGAAGAACTACAAAACCAGCGGGCTGATAAAAGCTAGTGCAAATCCGCCCTGAGCAGCTTGCAGCGCAGTTAAAAAAAAACCTTGCGCCAATCTACCTGTTAAGTTCAGACGAACCGTTCTTATTGCAAGAAGCCGCTGACACAGTGCGAGACGCTGCACGCGAGCAGGGCTTTGTTGAACGCCAACTGCTGCAGGCCGACCAAAAGTTCGATTGGCACACGCTGCTGCTGGAAACACAAAACCCTTCGTTGTTCGCCGAAAAAAAACTGCTGGAGTTACGCCTGCCCAACGCCAAACCCGGCGATAAAGGCAGCAAGGCGCTGCAGGAATATGCCAACAATGCGCCGCCTGATATCATCTTACTGTTGGTATTTGGCAAGCTCGACGCCAGCGCGATGCGTTCAAAATGGCTGAAAGCGTTGGAAAGCAAAGCCTGCATCTGCCGCCTGTGGCCCATTGACGCTAAGCAATTACCGGGCTGGATAAATCAACGCCTGCAACAGCGAGGCGTGACGGCCGACCGCGATGCTGTGCTGCTGCTGGCAGAAAAAGTGGAAGGCAACCTGCTGGCTGCAGCACAAGAGGTCGACAAACTGGTACTGAGTACTAGCGGCAAGCACCTCGACGTGGATTCGGTCAGACAGGCAATTGGTGATAGCGCGCGCTACAGTGTTTTCAATTTGCTCGATGCGTGCCTTCAGGGAAACGCTGCGGACGCGCAGCGTATGCTATCCGGCTTGCGCGGCGAAGGCGTAGACACACTGGCACTGCTGTGGGTATTTGCCAAGGAGATACGCCTGCTTTTAGCCTTGCACTACGCCATGCAAGACGGAATATCGGCCCAGCAGGCCATGCAAAACATGAAGGTATGGAAGAATCGCATGTCGCTGGTTAATCGAGCACTGCAACACTCAACGCCAAGTCAATTAGAGGAGTTACTACTGCTAGCTGGCGCCATTGATCAAGCGAGCAAGGGCATGCGCAAAGCCAACGCGTGGGACGAGCTTGCCAGCCTGTGCGCATCTCTCAGCGGGCAGACGCTTTCTCCATGTTGAACCTCAGAACGTTACGTAAATCAAACTGGCTGGCGCTCGCTGTTCTGATCGGCGGTGCTTTATTGCTGAGCTACTTCGAGCAGGCCGACTACAATCCCACTGACGATACGCCTGGCATAACGCAGACGCAGGATGGCTTCCAAACCCTCAAGCAGGCAGCCGAGCAGCAACGCTCCAATGTCTGGTTCGCGGAAACGCAGTTTAAACTACGCAAAGAGCTGAATGATGACAACCGCGGCGACCGACACCAGCGCTTTTTGGTGGAACGCGCTGGTCTACCCAGTTTGTTAGTCGCGCACAACATCGACCTAGCGCCACGCGCCCCGCTTAGCCGCGGCATGACGATTTTTATTAAGGGTCGATATGAATGGAATGAAAAAGGTGGCGTAATCCATTGGACGCACCATGACCCGCAAGGACGCAATCCGGGTGGCTGGCTAAGGGTTGGCAGTGAGAAATATTTTTAGCGTTGCAGCAGGCGCATAATCTCATCGCACAATTGCGACTGCACCTTGGCCATTTCTAACTTCTGATCCGGCAATAGCGCTTGCATGCTAGTGACTGCAAGATCCTGAAAACCGCAGGGATTGATGCGGCTGAACGGTTCCAGATCCATATCCACGTTCAGACTTAGACCGTGATAAGAACAGCCCTTCTTGATACGCAAACCCAGCGCGGCGATTTTTTCTCCAGCGACGTAAACACCGGGCGCATCCGGCCGCGCGGCAGCGTCTATAGCGTAGATTTTCAGTAAATTTATCAGGCTTTGCTCGATCAGCGTGACCAGATCACGCACACCCAATTTGTTTCGGCGTAAGTCAATGAGCAAATAAATGATTAATTGGCCCGGGCCATGGTAGGTAACCTGCCCGCCACGGTCCACCGGCACAACGGGAATATCGCCAGCGGCGAGCACATGCTTTGGGTCGCCCGCTTGCCCAAGGGTATACACGGCTTCGTGCTGCAGTAGCCACAGTTCATCAGCCGTATCGGCCTGCCGTGCCTGGGTGAAATCGCGCATTGCGTGCCAGGTGGGCACATAAGCTTGCATGCCAAGCTCACGCACTAGTGGTTGTTCGTTAGACATTGTAATTTAACATTATTATGGGCAGATCAATTATCTGGTTCACAGCACCATCTTAATCCGCCCGGTTTGTTTTAGCTCGGCAAACAACGCCTGCAGCTGCTCTTCACCGGTAGCTCGAATCACAACTTTGATCGAGAGATAGTTGCCGTTGCGACTGTCTCTTTGGGTCACAGTCGCCGGATCAAACTGCGGGTCATGTTTGTGCATTATCTGCACCACCATGTCTTCAAATCCAGCCGAGACCTCACCCAGCACCTTGATCGGATAATCGCATGGAAATTCTATACGCGGTGGTTCCATAGTGCTTCTCGTGAACTTCCTCTTCACCTCAGAAAAGCGAGGCTATAAGGCTCTTGGTATGCATGACGATCAAATCCCAGATGCGTGCAAAAAAGCCTGCTTGCTCAACACTCTCCAGCGCTATCAATGGCTGCTCTGTCAGCGTCTTATCGCCCAGTACTACCACCAACTTACCGTATGTTTGGTCGGCTTGCACCGGTGCCTTAATTTCCTTGTCGACTACGAAATCGACCTGCAGGTCGTTATGTTTGCCTTTCGGCAATGTAAGGTAAATATCTTCCTGTACGCCAAGTGGAACTTGCTTTCCCAGGCCACCCCACACTCTCGCGTCGGATACCTTTTCATTACCGGCATATAGCTTGTGGGTTTCAAAAAACCGAAAACCGTAAGAAAGAAGTTTCTGCGTTTCACGCGAGCGAGTTTCGTCTGAAGAGGTTCCCATTACCACCGAAATCAAACGCATCTCGCCGCGTACTGCGGAGGCAACCAGGCAATAACCCGCCTCTTTAGTGTGGCCGGTTTTTAGCCCGTCAACCGAACTGTCGCGCCACAGCAGGCGGTTACGGTTCGGCTGTCTGATGTCGTTATAGGTAAACTCGCGCTCTTTGTACAGCGCATAGTCGTCCGGGAAATCGGTAATGATAGCTTTCGCCAACACGGCAAGATCGCGTGCCGTAGTGTAGTGGTCTTTATCGGGTAAGCCGTGCGAGTTCACATAATGCGTGCCGGTCATACCCAGCGCCTCAGCATGTTTATTCATGCTGTCAGCGAACGCCTCTTCAGTGCCCGCAAGGTGTTCAGCAATAGCCACACTGGCATCGTTGCCCGACGATATCACCAACCCCTTATGCAAATCAGCCAGCGATACTTGCGTGTCGACTTCCAGCCACATCAGTGAAGAGCCAGGAAAATTTTTGGCCCAGGCGGCCTTGCTGACGGTAGTAAGATCGTCCTCTTTGACGTTGCCGCGCGCTACCTCATAAGCCAACACGTAACTGGTCATCAGTTTGGTCAGGCTGGCAGGCGGCAAGCTCTGGTCGGCGTTGTGTTCCACTAACACCTGACCGCTGGCGGCATCCACCAACAGATAGCTTTTGGCGTTTACCTTCGGTGGCCCCGGTGTGACGCTGATTGCCGCCAGCGCCGCTTGCTGCGCCATGCAGCATAGCAATACAAAGAGTACTTGCACGTAGCCCATGTTTTTTATTTGCATCATTTTTCTGCTAATCAATTCAACACTTCCCTTACGATAATCGCCGAGCCCAGGTTCGCCGCTTGCAGGTCTCGCTGCACGCCATGCAATTCCGACTCCTGCTGCACCGGACCAACCCGAACGCGATAAATCACGGCATTCGCGCCCGCCGAAGGTTTAACCTGCACAGGCAAATCGGTATACGCCGCCAGCTTTTTACCGAGCTCGGTAGCTGCACTCTGATTTTGAAATGCACCAGCCTGTAAATACCAATTCGAATTTGGTGCAGGCACAATGTTCGAATCACTCGGCGCATCGGGCACCACAGTCTCAATAAAAACCGGTGCCGTGCCGCTGTCGGCAAAGCCAAGCTTGACCGCTGCCGCATGGGATAAGTCGATCAAACGGTCGCTGTGAAATGGACCACGATCATTCACTCGCACAATGGCAGAGCGTCCGTTTTGCCTGTTGGTAACGCGCACGTAACAGGGTATGGGCAAGGTTTTATGCGCAGCGGTCATCAGGTTGAGATCATAGATCTCGCCATTCGACGTTTGTTTACCGTGAAACTTGGTACCGTACCACGACGCCAACCCCTCCTCTGCATAACCTTCACTGGTAGGCAGCAAGTGATAGGTCTTGCCAAGCACTGTGTAGGGATTGGTATTGCCCTTACGGGTCACCGCTTCAACGCGGGGAATGGCATCTTCGGCATGCGCCGCCGATATACCAAAACTAAACCTGCTTGCCTCAGCAGGTGGACCATCTTTCTGATGCTTGAAACCGCAGCCTGCTATACCTAACAGCAGGGCACAACTCGTGGTGAGAACCGTACGCAATTTTATATCTCTGTTGGAGGCTTGCATAAACATCAGCTTTCCTGAATTTGTTCGGCAATGGCCTGACTTAGCTGGTACACCGCCATTGCATATAAGCGGCTGCGATTATAGCGTGTAATAACATAGAAATTATGCAGGCCCAGCCAATATTCGTCGCCCTCATCGCCGATGTATTTGAAGGGTGCAACCAGCGTGTTGCGCTTTAGTTTTTGCTCGCTGGCAAGACCCATAGCCGCCAAATTTTTGACTTTTACGCTGGGTTTTAGCGAGCCGTTTAGCTGTTCAGCATTGACGTCCTCACCGTTGAGTTGTGCGGGCAGAACAACGTCAGCATTCTTCTTCCAGCCGTGGCGCGCAAAGTAATTAGCGACACTACCGATAGCGTCTACCGGGTTATTCCAGATGTCTGCCAGGTCGTCACCATCAAAGTCAACCGCATACGCGCGATAGCTGCTTGGCATGAATTGACCATAACCCATAGCGCCCGCGTACGAGCCTTTTGCCTGCATAGGGTCCAGCTCATTGCCGAGGCTGAGTACTAGAAAATGCTCCAACTCTTTGGTGAAAAAAGTGGAGCGCGGCGGGTAGTCAAACGCCAGCGTTGCTAAGGCATCGACTACTCGGTAGCTGCCCATGCGCTTGCCGTATAACGTTTCAACGCCGATGATGGCGACGATCATGCTGGCTGGCACACCGAAACGCTGCTCGGCCCGCTGCAGATGCTCAGCGTATTTTTTACCGAACTCAACTCCTCCCTGGATACGTTGGGGCTGGATAAATATTTTGCGATAACGACCCCAGGTCATGGTTTTCTCAGCTGGCCGCGCGATCGCCTCCAGAATGGATTGTTGTACCCGTGCGCCTGCCAGCACCTCGCGCAATTTTTTCGGGTCCAGTTTATTAGCCGCGCTAACGCGTTCGATAAATGCGCTAACATCCTCGCGCTGGGTCAGATCTTTGGCTTCGGCTTCGGTTGCAGCCTGCGCGTGTAAGCCCGTGAGCGTCGTAATCAAGAGAAGTGCGAAGTATTTCAATTTTGTTTGCATAGCTTTCATAATTTCTAACGATTTAACTCAGATGATTGCGTGCGGGTTTTGGGCGAAGACGGTATGTAGGGTGCGCTGTACGCACATAAAGGATTCGAAACCGTCGGCGGCGTGCGCACGGCGCACCCTACACTCTTCTTTCGCAGGCCCGACTTTAGTCGCGAATAAGATGTTAATCAACAACAACGGGTTAACGATGATAAGGATGCCCGCTGTTTATCGTAAAGGCACGATACAGTTGCTCAACCAGAATGATACGCACCAGCGGGTGCGGCAGCGTCAGCTGCGCCAATGACCAGCGCATATCGGCGCGCGCCAGGCTCTCCGGTCCCAGACCTTCCGGACCGCCGATTAGCAGACAGTAGTCGCGGCCGCTCATCTGCCAATCGCTCAGGCTGGCGGCCAGCTCTTCTGTGGACCGCTGCTTGCCACGCTGATCGAGGGCGATGACACATTCGTCGGCTTTGATACTGCCGCGCATTTTCGCATCTTCACGCTGGCGTATTTTATCCAGCGATTGTGCTTTGCCGCGCTTCTCCAGCGGCAAGCTGACCAGACTAACTCGAAGGTCGTGCGACATACGCTGCAGATAATCGTCAGTTCCAGTGTTTACCCACGCTGGCATGCGCTGGCCGAACGCTAGAATGCGAATCTTCAAGCGCTACAAATTTTGTTCGTCGACCGACGGAGGGGGTGTGACCGACCACAGACGCTCGAGATCATAGAACTCGCGAGTAGCAGGCTGCATCACGTGCACTACGACATCCGCGAGATCGACCAGGATCCACTCGGCAGCAGTGGTACCTTCCACTCCAATGGCGCTCAGGCCTGCCTGCTTCGCTTTCAGCTGCACGTTCTCTGCCAGCGCTTTAACCTGCCGGTTCGAATTGCCGCTGGCAACGATAAGATAATCGGCAATGTCAGTCAGTTGCCTGACATCCAGCCGTTTTATGTCCTGCGCTTTTAAGTCTTCCAGCGCATGTTCCGCAAGAGCGGCGATTTCTGTTGCTTGCATGTTAACGTTGATATTCCTCTAGGGCGCCGCGTTAGCAGCGTAAAGTTGATGCTTTTCTATGTAGTCACAAACCGATGCCGGCACGAGATAGCGCGGTGACCAGCCGGCCGCAATTTGCTGGCGAATACGGGTGGAAGAAATCGCCAGTGGCGTCATTTCCAGCTTGTATAGCAGACCGCAGGGCTGCTCCGACAGGCGCGCAGGTTCTGTTACCCAACTCGCCGTGAAGGGCAGCCTGGCGTCGATATTGCTTGCCAGCGGTGCGCCAGGTCGCGTTAATACGGCAATGTGCGCGCACTCGATTAACTCTTGACCACGCTCCCAGGAGGCCAACTGCTGAAACGCATCGGCACCGACACCCATGATCAATGGCGTGTTATTACCTAGTTCGGAACGCAGAGCGTGCAGAGTATCGATGCTGTACGACGGCCCAGCGCGGTCGAGCTCGCAGCGATCCAGTGTCAGCGGCGCGGCATTGTTCAATGCCAGTTCAAGCATGGCACCGCGTTGGGCCGGCGTAGCAAACGCCGCGTTACGATGCGGCGGTTGGCCATTCGGAATCAGACGCACATCGGTGAGATCAAAAATCAGGGCTAATTCCAGCGCCGCGCGCAGGTGACCAAAATGAATCGGGTCGAATGACCCGCCAAAAATTCCAACTGCCTGCTGCTTGTTCTGCACATTGGTCATATCGAACTAGTACCCCGTCAAGGTGATATTGCCTAATGCAGCGTTAAGCAGGCCGTTCGCTGCAAGACGCGCTGGCGCAGACATAGCGGGCTCTACGTTGAGCCAGCGCACCAAAAGTAGGCGCTCTGAGGCGACGCCGCAGAGGACGGCCTGCTTAGCGCCCTTCGGGTCAGTCCAAAAGCGGCCCATTGCTTCGTTGTTTTCCCTCGACGTAGGCCCGCTATGCCTTCGGGAAAATGCCTCGCACTGGACCGCTTTTGAACTGACTGCATTAGGCAATATCACCTTGACGGGGTACAACGGGCCTTATTCACGAATTTGACCGTCTCCCAGCACAATATATTTCTGTGATGTTAAGCCCTCGAGGCCAACCGGGCCGCGCGCATGAATTTTATCGGTCGATATGCCAATCTCAGCGCCTAAGCCGTATTCGAAACCGTCGGCGAACCGAGTCGACACATTGACCAAAACCGAACTCGAATCTACCTCGCGCAGAAACCGCTGCGCATGCGTGTAGTTTTCGGTCACGATACTGTCGGTATGCAGCGAGCCATAGCGATTGATGTGTTCGATAGCAGCGTCCAGCCCCGAGACTATTTTGACGGCTAGTATCGGCGCCAAATATTCTGCGTGCCAATCAGCTTCGCTGGCAGCGTTAACGTTTGGTAGCAACGCGATGGTTTGCTCGCAACCGCGCAGTTCGACGCCTTTTTGCGCGTAAACATCGGCCAGCCGTGGCAACATCTCCGACGCTACTTGTTCGTCAATCAACAAAGTTTCCAGCGTATTACACGTGCCGTAGCGCTGAGTTTTAGAGTTTACGGCGATGCGCTCGGCTTTGTCGAAATCGGCATGCGCGTCGATATACACGTGGCAGACGCCATCGAGATGTTTGATTACGGCGACCTTGGCGTCACGACTAATTTCGATCAGGCCCTTGCCACCGCGCGGCACAATGACGTCGACATACTCAGGCATGGTAATCAGCTCACCCACTGCGGCGCGGTCGATGGTCTCCAGCACCTGCACGGCCGCTGCTGGCAGATTTGCTTGCTTTAAACCTGCGCTTATGGCCGCAGCGATGGCCTGATTCGAATGCAGAGCTTCTGATCCACCGCGCAGAATACTGGCATTGCCCGATTTGATACACAGGCTGGCGGCGTCAATAGTTACGTTGGGGCGCGATTCGTAGATGATGCCGATCACGCCGAGCGGCACGCGCATCTTGCCAACCTGGATGCCGCTGGGGCGAAACGCCAGCTCGGAAATTTCACCAATCGGGTCGGTCAACGTGGCGACCTGCTGCAAGCCCTCAAGCATGCTGTCGATGCGCGCCGGGGTGAGTTCCAGCCGGTCCATTAGCGCCGCTTCCAGCCCGCTGTTTTCTCCGGCACGCAGGTCGTCAGCGTTTGCCTGCTGTAATTTTGCACGGCCAAGGTCTAGTTCGGCGGCGATGGCATATAGGGCTGCGTTCTTCTGCGCCGTGCCCGCCGCTGCCATAAAGCGCGACGCCGCACGCGCGCGACGCCCCAGTTCCTGCATGTAGGTTTTAATATCCACGACATACTCGCGTAATTTTGTCGCCGCTATTATATAGTGTCCATGCGACGGCTGTCAGACAAACAGCTACATTAGCTAATGCCCTTCCGGAAGCTCACACGGGCAGGTCATGCGCGACTAAAGTCGCTCTTAACAAACATAAATTCTGCCCCGCTTGCAAACTGCGCGATGCGACAAAGTTTGCTGCGCGACAGCGGAGCAGAATTTATGCGCTGAAGACTTCAACAGAACAAAAAGCCGAAGTGGATATACAAGCCCTACAAAACTCCGCGTTGTTTGAATTCTTGCTGGCCAACCCCAATTGGGTGGTGTGGAGCATCTTACTGATCGCATTCGCCGAATCTTTTGCAATCGCAGGTGTTGTAGTACCTGGCGTTCTGCTGTTAACGGTGGCCGCATTCGTCGCTGGTAGTGGCACGCTGGATATGGCCAGCACGCTGGCAGCCGCCTTTGTTGGCGCGGTACTGGGCGACGGCAGCAGCTTTTTTCTCGGCAAATATTGTGGACAGCGCGTGCTCGGTTCGCAAGCGATCAAAAAGCAACAGCGGTGGATTGTGCGCGGCGAATTGTTTTTTGAACGATATGGCGCAATGGGTATTGTTTTTGGCCGCTTTATTGGTCCAATCCGCCCCATCATGCCGTTGGTGGCGGGTATGTTAAAAATGCCGACTGGACTCTTCCTCGCGGTGAACATAGCATCGGCGCTGGCGTGGGCACCGGTATATATATTGCCCGGCTTCCTTCTCGCCGCCTCTATTGATATAGCGCTACCTCCATTCCAGCTCGCGTTATTCGGGCTAACCATTGTCGCGCTACTGCTGGCATTATTTTACAGTCTGCGCCGTTATTTTAAGGTTCGTTAAACCGATGACTAAGCAACAACGCAACAAACCCACCAGCGACAACCTGCGTCACGTGTTGCAGGCGAACGCTTTTTCTATGCGCGGTTTAAGCGCGGCCTGGCACAACGAGTTTGCGTTTCGATTGGAGGTTTGGCTGGCGGTGGCTTGTTTTCCGGCAGCTCTGTGGCTAGGTCAAAGCGGCCTGGAACGTGGCCTGTTAATCATGTGCACAATGCTGGTTTTGATTGTTGAATTACTCAACTCGGCAATGGAGTCCACTGTTGACCGCATCGGCATTGAGCATCACGAATTGTCGGGCCAGGCGAAAGATATGGGTTCGGCTGCGGTGTTTATGAGTTTGATGAATTTCATCGTAGTGTGGAGCTGCGTCGCGGCGGGTCGATGGCTCTGATTCAAAGGTGCTGACTTCAAGGTGTTAATCCAAAGGTGCTGACGTGAAGGTTGACAAATAAGCGATGAATCGGAATAATCGCGCGTCCTGCACCAATACCACACACTACTGCCACACTTCGAGGATTTTTATTTTGGCCAATACGCCACAAGCACGCAAACGCGCTCGCCAAACGGTCGTTCGTCGCTCACTGAAAACAGGTCAGCGCTCGATGGTTAGAACCTGCATCAAAAATGTTGTTAACGCAATAGCAGCTGGCGACCAGACCGCGGCTAAAGCAGCTTACGCAACAGCGGTGCCTATTATTGATCGCATGGCCGACAAAGGCGTTTTTCAAAAAAACAAAGCCGCACGACACAAGAGTCGTTTGAACGCCGCCATTAAGAAAATGGCGTCAAAGTAAGGCCGGGTTAGAGTAAGACCAGATTATCTCTATGGATCAGCTCCGCGTCTCCCGGAGCTTCCAGTACCGCCACAATCATATCGCTAGCTAGCCCGATGATTTTGCGTGCGTCTTTGGCGGCATAGTTAGTCAAGCCGCGTGCCAGCTCTACGCCTTGTGGACTGACACAGCTGACGACATCGCCGCGCTGAAAATCACCCTCTACCGCCACTACGCCAACCGGTAGCAAGCTGCGCCCGGCCGTTTGGATAACTTTGCTGGCACCTTCGTCCAGCCGCAATATGCCTTTGTTTTGAAATTGTGCAGCGATCCATTGCTTACGCGCCGCCGCTGGCTTGCGTGCGGCCGTCAGATGCGTGCCAACTTGCTCACCACCAGCAAGACGCGTCAGCACGCCAGTTTCCGCACCATGCACAATATAGGTATCGGTGCCTGACTGTGCCGCCTGCTGGGCGGCACGCAGCTTAGTAATCATGCCGCCACGCCCAAGATGGCCTGGACTAGCACCGGCCATGCGCTTCAAGCTAGGATCCCCTGCCTTGCCCTGCTGCACTAGCTGTGCCTGCGGGTTGCTGCGCGGGTCCTGGTCGAACAAACCCTGTTGGTCGGTCAGAATTAGTAAACGGTCGGCGTAAATCAAGTTCGCCACCATGGCAGCCAGGCTATCGTTATCGCCAAAACATATTTCTTCGGTTGCAACGGTGTCGTTCTCATTGACTATAGGTATCACGCCATAAGCAAGCAAAGTATTTAGCGTTTTGCGGGCATTGAGGTAGCGTTCGCGATTCGCCACATCGTCGTTGACCAGCAACACTTGCGCTGTATGTAAATCGAATGCCTGGAAATGTGATTCCCAGCTTTGCACCAAGCCCATTTGGCCTACGGCTGCCGCTGCTTGTAATTTATGCACTTCTCGCGGCCGCCCTTGCCAGCCCAAACGACTAATGCCCGCCGCAACTGCGCCGGATGACACAACGACTAGCTCAATGCCCTGTGTACGCAGTGCGGCCATCTGCTCCACCCAGCCAGCAATAGCTGGCAGCGCCAAGCCCTGCCCGTTGTTGGTCATCAAGGCGCTGCCGATTTTTATTACCCAGCGTTCGCTTTTGCTCATCGCCACATAGCCAGCAGCAAGCTATTCTGAATAATGTACGGCAACATCGCTGTCGTCGTCTTTATCATTGTCATTTTCATCATTACTAAGTTCATTCTTGCGGCGTGCTCGACGTTCGGCGGCGAGCTGCGCAATCCTCTCTCGGCCTTCACTTTGCACATTGTCGTACATAAGCTGCCGCTCGCGGCGTAACTCTTCGTCACTTGCCAGCAAGTCTCGCTGGTCCTCCAGATATCTCATGATATGTTCGCACAAGTCTCGCGTACCGTCGCCCTGAATGGCCGAGGCGAAAAACAGCGGTTTCTCCTGCCAATCAAGAGCCGTAACTAATTCGGCCGCCAAGGCTTGCAACTCTCCCTCTGGCAGTAAGTCAGTCTTATTGATCAACAGCCAGCGTTCACGCTGCACCAGGCTTGGACTGAAACGCTGCAACTCGGCGCACACCAGCTGCGCATTGGCGACGGGATCGCTGCCGTCCATTGGCAGTGGATCAATAATATGCAGCAATATCTGCGTGCGAGCCAGATGTTTTAGAAAGCGTATGCCCAGCCCAGCCCCTTCAGCAGCGCCTTCGATAATGCCCGGAATATCCGCCATCACAAAACTGCGCTGCCCGTCGACGGCCACTACACCCAATTGCGGCACCAGTGTGGTGAATGGATAATCAGCCACCTTGGGTTTAGCGGCCGATACGGCTCGAATCAGGCTCGACTTACCGGCATTGGGTAAGCCCAACAAGCCAACATCTGCTAGCACTTTGAGCTCCAGCTGCAATTGTCGCACCTGACCGTCCTGACCCTTGCTGATTTTCCGCGGCGCACGATTGGTGCTGGACTTGAAGCGTGTATTTCCCAGCCCATGCCAACCGCCTTGCGCGACCATCAGGCGTTGTCCGACCTCAGTCAGGTCGCCCAGCAACTCGCCTGTCTCGTCGTCAAATATTGTTGTACCCACTGGTACGGCCAGCTCCAGCTCACTGCCCTTGGCGCCGGTGCAATTAGTGCCGCCGCCGGACTTACCGCTACCCGCTTTATGATGCCGCTTATAGCGATAATCAACCAGTGTCGTTAACGACTGGTCGGCTACCAAATACACGCTACCGCCATCGCCGCCGTCGCCGCCATCCGGTCCGCCCCTTTCAATAAATCGTTCACGTCGAAAACTCAGGCAGCCATCACCGCCGCGGCCGGCGCTGATTTGGATATTCGCTTCATCAATAAATTTCAAATTTTGCTACTCTCGTTCCTAACTGCGTCCTGCATTTCGGAATATATCGCACATCCTGTACATACAAATAAAAAAGCCCCGTCAGGTGACGAGGCTTTGGTACTGCTATGCGAGCTGTTAGGCAGGTACGATATTCACGTAACGACGATTTTTCGCGCCCTTGACAACAAATTCCACTTGCCCGGGTAAGGTAGCGAACAAGGTGTGATCTTTGCCGCAGCCCACGTTTTTGCCAGGGTGAAAGTGCGTGCCGCGCTGCCGTACGATGATGCTGCCAGCTGTCACTGTTTGACCACCAAAACTTTTAACGCCAAGGCGTTTGGAGTTTGAGTCGCGACCGTTGCGGGTACTACCGCCTGCTTTCTTATGCGCCATGCTGTGTTCCTCTGTTTGTTACCGATGTTGGCCGGCTTGTATCGACTAAACTAGGCCTTGATGTCAGTGATTTTGACTTCTGTATACCACTGCCGGTGACCAGCCTGCTTGCGGTGATGCTTGCGCCGGTGGAACTTAATAATATTCACCTTCTTGTGGCGGCCATGACTGACCACCTCGGCGCTGACCGTGCTACCGTCTACATAAGGTGCGCCGACTTGCACCGACTCGCCTGCACCGACCAGCAATACCTTGTCAAAATTGATGGTGTCACCGGTAGCTGTTTCCAGCTTTTCCAGTTTGAGCGTTTCGCCCTGCACCACGCGATGCTGCTTGCCGCCGCTCTCTATTACTGCGTACATTATATAAACCCGCCCATAGCTGTGTGGAATCTGCAATGGACGCTGTCGGGCCATCGCGAAAGGGCGCAAATTCTACGCAAAATCGCCGACCCGCGCAAGCCAAGACGATAGAAAAAGCATCGCTCTGCAGGCTAATGTCCCTTCAAGGTGATATTACCTAATGCAGCGTTACAGCAATATCACCTTGAAGGGGTGTGGGTCTTGACAGAAACCTGAGCGCTTCATAGCATGCGCTGCTGTTTATCCCATCCTGCTGTAAAAAGAATGCGCCAATTCCTGGAACAATTAAAGCCAGAGCTGAATATCGTCAATGAGCTCATTATGGAGCGCATGCATTCGCAAGTGCCGTTAGTGGAAGAAATCGGTGAATACCTGGTTGCGGCAGGCGGCAAGCGCCTCAGGCCTATTTTGGTTCTGCTCAGCGGTTTTAATTGCAACTATCGTGAGCGACCTTTGTACGAGCTGGCGGCTGTCATCGAGTTTCTGCACACAGCAACGCTACTGCATGACGATGTGATCGATGTGTCCGAGCTGCGGCGTGGGCGCCCGACGGCGAATGCCAATTGGGGTAATGCGTCCAGCATTCTGGTTGGCGATTTTTTGTACTCGCGGGCGTTTCAGATGCTGGTATCGCTGGGCAATATCAAAATTATGGATATTCTATCCAATGCCACCAATCTTATTGCCGAAGGCGAAGTGCTACA
>RCMY010001509.1_pt1 | contig 22073 bp, 9 predicted proteins | sample 2041341 | NCBI WGS metagenome assembly RCMY01 (sample SAMN09708234, study PRJNA481090) | Marine sediment metagenome, whole genome shotgun sequencing project.
AGTTCATCTGAAATTTCTTCCTCACCATCTATAATCTCATCCTTTAATGCATAGATGGTAAAATTATCTACATCTGATGCTTTGAGTTTGCCTCAAGCAGATCATTTTCAAGAATATATCTTCTGATTTCAGAAGGTCCGCTTCCTGCATCTCCTGTAAAAAGTGGGGAACCATTATGAATGATTGCAATTCTGCTTCCACCTTTATCAATATCTTTCATCTTTGATATTGCTGTCATAAGAAAAAGCATCTGTCCGTCACTTGTAGCCGGAAGTCCTGCTCCAAATCTTCCTCCGAAGCCAAGCTTTGCCTCTTCCTCTACTTTTGCCTTTTCATTCTTCCACTCACGTCCAAACGGAGGATTTGAAAGGATATAGTCAAATGTACTGCCTGCAAACTGGTCATCCGATAATGTGTTGCCATCCTTAATGTAATCAGCATTGTTACCCTTAATCAGCATATCAGCCTTACAGATTGCAAATGTCTGGTCATTGATTTCCTGACCGAACGATACAAGCTCTGTAGATGCATTCAGACTATGTAAATATTCCTCTGCTACAGAAAGCATACCTCCGGTTCCACAGGCAGGATCATAAATCGTCTTTGCCACATTATTGCCAGAAAGGATGTCATTATCATCATAGAAGAGAATATTAACCATAAGTTGGATAACTTCTCTTGGAGTGTAATGCTGTCCTGCATCTTCATTATGAGACTCAGAGAATCTTCTTATAATTTCTTCAAAAATATATCCCATTTCAAGGTTAGAGATTTCATTCGGATGAAGATTTCCTCTGTCTGTTGTATATTCCTTTAAAACAATATACAGAATCCCCTTATTTGCCATCGTTGTGATGTGTCCATCAAACTTAAATTTTTCCAGAATATCCCGCACATTTGCTGAAAATTTATTCAGATACTCTCTAAAATTCTCCTCAATGTGGTCAGGATCATCCATAAGTCTTTCAAATGTATATTTACTTGTATTGTAAAAATCCTTTTTTGAAGCCTTACGAAGTAAAATATCTTTCATTGGAAGATTCTTTACTTCATCGTATTTCTGTAATACCGCATCCTTCGTATCTGAGAGAATACAGTCAAAACGTCTGATTACTGTAAGTGGTAATATAACATCTCCATATTCATGTGGTTTATATACACCGGTAAGCTTATCTGCTATTGCCCATATTAGGTCTGCTTTCTGATCTATTTTTGCACTTCTCGTAGCCATTTACATTTTCCTCCATAAGGTAATTTACTTTTCTTTGTTATCTGGTACATAGTCAATCAAATCTCCAAAGTTACAATCCAACTCTTTGCAGATTTTTTCCAAAACAGATAGTTTCACCGACTCGCAGTTTGTCATCTTTGCTATTGTACTGGAGCTAAGACCAGTCTTGGCACACAAATCTCCTTTTTTCATTCCGTGGTCAATTAACTGTTTCCATAATCCATTATAACTAATTGCCATCCTCTTTTCCTCCGTTTAATGTGCAATCAATATCAAAATTATTTTATCACACAAAAAACTCCTTGTACAATTCGCATTTACAAATATCACATATCTTTTTTCAAATATTGAATATCTTTTTTAATTTATTCACAAACCTTTTGAATTTATCTGCTACAGATACTCTTTTCCTAATTGATGTGGTTAGAAGAAAAACATCTCCAATCTGCTTTCATTATAACGTTCAATCCATATTTACGATCGGGTAGGAGGTAAATAATTATTTTATTTACCGTCCTCCCACACCACCGTGCATACGGTTCCGTACACGGCGGTTCTTTAGTTTTCACATGTTTTCAAATAGAACTCTGTGAATGTTGGATATCCAAGTTCACGGAGTTTCTTATTGTTAAATGCAGTTTGCAAAACAAAATATCCACTGCAATACCAGTTTCCATTTCGCATATTGGCGCAAATCCACGCCTTTTCCTTATCCACACCTAACTTTTTGAGTTCTCTGTATTTTGTTCTGACCTTCTTCCATTGTTTCCAATAAATCGCCCTTATTTTATGGCGTAACCATTCATCTGTTTCTTTTAAGAGTTTCTTCATATCTGCCATTCCAAAGTAGTTTACCCATCCTCTTATGAACTGTGTCAGTTTTAATGCACGATATTCATTCCCCCATCCATTACTTCTATTTGTCAGTTCTCTGATTTTATTCTTCATCTTTGTAACCGACTTTGGATGTACTCTGAATCTGCATTTGCCTCGATAGTTATAGAAACTGTATCCAAGGTATTTGACTTTACTAGAATGTGACACACAAGTCTTTTCTCGATTTACTTTTAAGAAAAGTTTTCCTTCGATAAATGGTGTGATGTTTTCCAAGGTTCTTTCTGCACTTTTTCTGCTTTTGCAGAATATCATACAGTCATCTGCATAACGCACAAATCTGTGTCCTCTGCGTGTCAGTTCCTTGTCTAGTTCATTCAGCATTATGTTACTGAGTAACGGGCTTAACGGACCGCCTTGTGGCATTCCCACTTCTGTCCTTTCAAATACCCCTCTGCTGATTACTCCAGCATTAAGGTATTTATGGATGAGCGAGATGACTCTTCCGTCCTTGATGGTTCGTGATAATACTTCTATGAGTTTGCTTTGGCATACAGTATCAAAGAATTTCTCCAAATCCATATCTACCACATATCCGTAACCATCGTTTACATTTGTCTGGCATTGCTTTAGTGCATCGTGTGCACCTCTGCCTGGGCGAAAGCCATAACTGTTTTCTGAAAACTGTTCTTCATAAATTGGAGAAAGTACTTGTGTAATTGCCTGTTGAAAAACACGGTCAACTACCGTTGGTACTCCCAGTTTTCTGAACTCGCCTTTTGTTTCTTTGGGTATTTCTACCCTTCGGACTGGATTGGGTTTATATTTACCATCCATTAACTGTTGTTTCAGTTGCACTCCGTTGTTTCTGAGAAACGATAGAAGTTCATCCACGCTCATCCCATCAACTCCGCCTGCTCCTTTATTGGATTTTACCTTCTTGTATGCTTGATTAAGATTGTCATTTGATAAAATCTTTTCCATCAGTCTGTCCGTTTGAAAATCTGTGATGATGTCGTTGTTTTCAGCAATCCTCTGATGGGCGGACACTTCTGCATACTCTTTCTGTTCCGCAGATACCATTTGCAGATAGTCCTCAATATGAAGTTGTCTGTCCTTAATTCCATCTTTGGTTACATTCATTTACTCACATCTCCTAAAGTTCAGTCCTTCCCATTATGTTTGCAACCACAATGGTACTATGACCTCTGCTGACTTCTTGCCATTCGTTGTTACTACAAGTTTCATACTCTGTTTCCACTTGCTGACAAGACCTCCCTTGGTACCACACGTTTCTTTCTCTCCACATATCTGCCACATCTACCACAGTTAATTCCGAGTAGTTATTGGACTTCAGTTTGTATGGCAACCTTATCCTTAACTGTAGCCTCATGTGATTTCTGTTCGTCAGACCGGAGATTTGCCTCCGCCTTCCTTCAGATTCCCCTTGCGTTAATCATAGTCGTTGCTATGAAAAGGACACCCTTGGTCTTGGCTGTATCCTTCCCACTACTAGGGCGGATTAGGGACTTTCACCCGTTAGAAACGTGCGCCGCAAGGCGCACCATTAAAAAAGGATGCAGGGATTGACTCCCTACATCCTTCATTAGAATTATAATATTATACTTATCTCACACCCCGATCAGCCCCTCTCTCCGGCTTATCTTTTCCCTGCTTTTCTTGAATAATCCTCTTATTAATCTCAAGCCGTTCATGAATGGATAATTTCTTATCTTTTCCAACTACCGCCTGCTTCTGTTGTACCTGTTTCCTATCTGCTTTTCCTGCATCCTTGACCACTGCATTCGCTTCGGTACTTGTTCCCCGCTCATCTGCTCTTCCTTCATTTCTTTCCGTTATCTGCTGTTCTCGTCTCTCTTTCACACCTTTTTCTTCCAGATTGCAAAAGCTCTGCAGATACGGAAGCACATGATTCTGCATGTCTGTCAGATCTTCCATATATTTTTGGAACTCTTCACTTCCTTTACCTTTCTGGTAATTGATCCAATACTCATCTGTAAGCTTCATTTCATTATCATACTTCAACTGACTCACAATACCGCCATGTCCATTTCCAATATCTATTGACTTCTTGAAATGATGCAGCATCTGTTCACCTTTTTCCGCATAATATACAGTCACATATATCTTTGTGATTTTTGTAGGTTCCTCTGTCTTCGAATCACGTTTTGCATACCATTCTTTATCCATTTCTGCTGTTTTTGCATCCAGCTCGGATAACTTCTGACATCTTGGATTCATGAGAGCACTTTCTTCACAATAGTTTACATACACCATTGGTTCCAGATTCTTTGGAAACTCCGGCTCATAGACTTTCAGTCTTTCAATCAATACACCTGCACGCACAGACTGGTCACATTCTTCGTCTACAATATCCTTCAGATAAGAAATATAAGAATGTGTATTGCCACTCTGCAAATCCAACATCACCTCTTGTACCGTATTTTCTCCCGTCTCCACATTATCTCGATACTCATACGGATCAAAAGCTTCTGCAATCTCATCCAATGCCTCTGCCAACTGTTCTGTGGTCATCTTCTCTGGATACATTGCTTCCCGAACATCCCGCATTGGTACATACTTATAGTCCGGCAATGCATCATGAATTTTCTCAATCCCTTCCCGTATCAGTGCAAGTTCTCCATAAAATCGAACATCGTCCATCAGATTTCCAAGTACTGTATTTCCTTTTACGATTGCAAATTCAGCATCATCATAGTAACTGTCTTCCGGATCACGATAGATAATCCCCATACTGCATACTCGATAGGCATTCTCAGGATTCTCCCTATATTTTTCATAAACCGCAGCAATCTGATTAACATCGGTACTTTTTTCATAAGCTCCCATATCATGGAACTCATCACATTCTGCGGCAAAGTATTCCAGATACGGTTCTTTCTTCGGTGGCATATTATTGAGGACATTATCAATCATGTTATAATTTGCCTCTTCCAGTTCTTCTACCTTTGCCAATGGCTTATATTCGCCCTGGCTTTTCTGAATCTCTGCCATTACAACCTCATCCATTTCTTCTACCTTTTCCATCAACTGATCATAATCCCCACGGATGCGTTCTCCAGTCCATCCTTCGTCTTCCAAAAGTTCCTCTGCCGCTTCTTCAATAGAAATTTCACCATTTTCATAGACGCCACCATCCATCAGGCGGAAATCTTCATCGTAAAAGGAATAATCATATCCTCCTTCTGTTCTCTGAATAGCAAAGTAACGTTCTCCTACCTCATATGCCAGTTCACTAAGAACCTGTTCTTCCAGATTCAGGAAAGAATCTAGCTGTTCAAAACTGATACTGTCTACAAAATGAGCGGTTACCTTTCCCCCCTCATTCAGAACTACGATATCACTGACAGACAGGGAATGTCCTCGAAAGTCTTCTGGTCTGTCGATGTTGAATCGTTCAAATATATCATCTAGCGACATATTTCCAAATAATTCTCCCACATAGACCAGTTCATAGTCTTCTTTTTTAATCTGCATCCCGTGACTTTCAATGAAGCTCATATTCATAAACGCATAGTTTTCACCTGGCAAACCATCTCTTATTTGATAAATACCGAATGTTCGTCTTGTCCCTAATAGCAGATTTGCCTCTTTCAAAGACTGAATCTGCGGATATTTCTGCATCTCCCATTCCAAATTGCGGAATCGTTCCAGTTCTTCTGTAGACATCTGATAATGCTCCGGACCTCGTTCAATCTCCATTCGCTCTGTAACATAGATTGGTGATGAAAAATTGGTAATCAGATAGATATCTGCTCCGGCATCATATAATTTCAGAGCTTCTTCCTGTCCAATCACATTCATCGGCTCCTGAAATGCTCCAAAATCTTCATCTGCATAATCCAGATCCTGATCCCTTATCCGTTCCCACATCTGTGATTCCATGCCAAACAGCCCTTCATGTGCCTGTATCATTTCTTTACTTGCATACTCTCCCTTGCTGCCATCACTACCCAGGCAATAGATTTTAGAACCCATTCTGTGATAATCCAGGGCTGCTGCTTTTCTAAGCGGCACCATATCCTCTGCTGTATATCCATAATCCCGAAGTTCCAGCTTGCCTATGGTTGGATCTGGTAAGTCCTGAATATCCATTTGGGCATCATCCAGAAGTTCCTCTACTCTATCTTCATCTGACCGATTGACTGCATCTGCCAGATTTCTTACCAGCGTCCTTACTTTCTCTTCTTCGCCAACCAGATTTGCATATTCAAAAATCTGTTCTTTTACGTCCGCTGGAATTGCTATTCCCATGTGTTCTGCACGGTCTATTTGTTCCTGTGTATATTCCTGCATTTTCTGCGTTTCTATTCCTGTTATCATGTTTCTCGCCATATAAGTTCCTCCTGTATTCCCAAAAGTGGCATAACCGGCAGAACATTCTTTCTACCAAATTATGCCATCTTTCCTGTTTTCTTATTCCAGACCGAAGTCCCTTTTTCTATCTTCCCTGCCATTCTCGCTTTCCCGCTGGCTTTTTTCTTTATAAATCTGCAATTTCTCATGGATAGAACCACGTGCCGGTCGTTCTTCTTTCTCTTTCGATTCTGACTGCTCTGCTTCTGTGTCTTCCCGTTCATCCATATTAAGAAGGGCATTTAGTTCTGACAGTCGCTCCAGTTTCTGGTTCAGTTCCTCTTCTTTTGTGAATGGCTTTCCAACTTCCTCTTTGGCATTTGTAAGCTGCTCCTGTACCGTTTCCAATCGTTGCTCCGCTTCTGCCAGTTTCTCCGGATAGCTTTCCAGAAGATTATTGATACGGGTGATATTTCCCAGGGCATCTGCTCCCAGATGAACTTTCGATACCGATTCATGCTTCACAGACAGGATAAACTCCTTACTCCAGCTGTCGAACTGGATTCTCATGTTGAATCCCTGATAGTTTCCGATATCCATTGCTGCATCGACTGCTTTCATGTCCTTGCAGACTGCCAGTAGTGCCGCTCCTGCTTCTTTCTTTTCTGTAAATACTTTGCCGCTGATCTCCATGGAAAACTGTTCTGGATCTGTGATTTTATGCTCCTGATAATGGGCAATATCCGCTTTGTAGCTATCAATAGTCTCGGTCAATTTTGCAATCTGCTGTGGAAAATTTCTTGCAATATCATCTTCCAGACGGTACTGGTTATTCATGTGATTGGCTTTTAAAAGTTTCAGTTTTGCCACATCCACGTCCAGTGCCATCTTTTCTTTTACTGCCGGATTTCCAGTTGCCAGTGCCTTAACCTCTGCATAGGACAGTGCCGCTTCGTCCACATCTTCGCAGCTTCTGACCGGTGCTTTGCTCGTCATAATCTGGGAGATGAACTTCTGTTTATTTTCGATCAACTGCCACATGTAGCTGTCGAAGGTGGATTCTGTCACATACCGAAAGATATAAACCTTTTTATTGTGATTTCCCTGCCGGATGATACGTCCTTCCCTCTGCTCCAGATCAGACGGTTTCCAGCCAATATCCAGATGATGCAGAGCAATCAGACGATCCTGCACGTTGGTACCGGCACCCATCTTTGCTGTTGAACCAATCAAAAAACGAACCTGCCCAGATTTTACTTTTCCAAACAGCTCCGTCTTCTTTGCTTCGGTATTTGCATCATGAATGAATGCAATTTCTTTTTCCGGTACACCTTTCGCCATCAGCTTCTGTTTCAAGTCATCGTAAACATTGAAACTGCCATCGCCTTTCGGTGTGCTCAAGTCACAAAAAATGATCTGCGCCGATTTCTGTACAACTGTATCTTTCCAGATTTCATAGCTTTTTTCTGCACAGACCGACACTTTACTGCCCGGATCGTCTGGCAATAGTTCATTGACCAATCGCTGATCCAGTGCCAGTTTTCTTCCGTCATTGGTAATTTTCAGCATATTGTCTACACTAGCATCTACGCCACCGTTTCTTACCACTTCCGCACGCTCTCCTAGGCTTGCTACGATTTCTTTCTGCTGTTCTGTTGGTTTCAATACTACAGTTTCGTATTCCGCTTCCGGTACTGGAAGATTCAACTGATCCGAAGTCTTGATATCTGCAATCTCCTTGAACATATTCATCAGTTCCGGGATATTATAGAATCTGGCGAATCTGGATTTTGCTCGGTATCCGGTTCCTTCCGGTGCAAGTTCAATGCTGGTCACAACCTCTCCAAACGTGGATGCCCAGGAATCAAATAATCCCAAGCCCATATTCTGTAATTTGCTGTTCTGCAGATATCTCTGCATGACATAAAGTTCCGTCATGCTGTTGCTGATCGGTGTGCCCGTTGCAAAGGTAATGCCTTTTCCACCGGTAATCTCATCCAGATACTGACATTTATTAAACATATCTGCTGATTTCTGTGCTTCGTTCTGGGCAATTCCGGCTACATTTCTCATTTTTGTATAAAGGAACGCATTTTTATAACTGTGTGCCTCGTCTACATACAGATGATCCACTCCCAGTTCTTCAAAGGTAACTACATTATCCTTTTTCTCTTTCTGATTCAGCTTCTCCAGTCTTGTCATCAGCGTTTTTCTGGTCTTTTCAATCTGCTTTACCGTATAGCGGCCGCCATCCTGCTCATATCTTGCACTCTGGATTGCGATTTCCAGATCGTCAATCTGCTTCCGCAGCATGGCTTCCTGCCTCTCATCAGAGATTGGGATACGCTCAAACTGGGAATGACCGATGATAATCGCATCATAGTTTCCCATAGCGATTCTGGCACAGAACTTTTTCCGGTTCGCCGGTTCAAAATCTTTCTTGGTTGCCACCAGGATATTGGCTCCCGGATATAACTGCAGGAACTCGGCTCCCCACTGCTCTGTCAGATGGTTCGGCACGACAAATAGATTCTTTTGTGATAATCCCAGACGTTTGCTCTCCATTGCAGCCGCTACCATCTCGTAGGTCTTCCCAGCTCCTACTACATGAGCCAGAAGCACATTATCCCCGTAAAGCTGATGTGCGACAGCATTTTTCTGATGTGGGCGAAGTTCAATTTCCGGGTTCATTCCTGGGAAAGTCAGATGACTGCCATCGTATTCACGGGGACGGATACTGTTAAACCGTTCATTATAAACTCTTACCAGTCTTTCACGTCTCTGTTGATCTTTGAAAATCCAATCCTTAAATGCTGCTTTCATGGCATCCTGTTTCTGTGATGCCAGCATAGTTTCTTTTTTATTGAGGACACGAATCTCATCCCCATTTTCATTGACACTCTTATCATAGATACGAACATCTTTCAGATTCAGTGTATCTTCCAGAATCCGGTAAGCATTTGCCCTCTCGGTTCCATACGTTGCATAGGCAAACGCATTTCTTGGACTGTCTGCATTTTTCCCGGTAATCCGCCACTCACCATTCACCTCAGAATATTTTACCTGTATCTCCTTCTGTGCAAGATACCACGGAGTATGAAGCAGTTCCCTCATAAAGTCCTGATAATCCGATGGTTCAATCCAGGTTGCCCCAATCCTTACTTCGATTTCAGATGCTTCCAGTTCTCTTGGCTGAACTGCTTCCAATGCACGGACATTCGGTGTGAATTCCGGGTGATTCTCTGCAAAGGTTCTTGCTGTGTTTAACTTCTCCCTGACATTTCCAGATAAATACTCATCTCCACTCTCCCACTGGTCTGTCAGTGGGTTCTTAAATATAACTCCAACCAGTTCCTCCGTGATTTTTTCTTCTGTCTTTCCTGTCAGCTGTGCCATATAGGACAGATCCACCTTTGCTCTTTCATTCAATGATAATGCTAAGGCTTCTGTCGCAGTTTCCACACTGGTTACCGCCACTGCCTTTTTGATGGTTCGTTTCGTAAACATGTCTGCTTTTCGCTTCAATGTTCCATCTTCGTTCAGGTCTTCCAGAGAACACAACAGACAATAAGAAGCGTCATCAGAAAACGCCCGCTTGTTTGCATTACTTCCGATGACTCCATACTTTGCTGTGTAAGCATCATATACTTGATTCAATTTCTCCTGCTGTTTGTGAATTTCTTCATCTGTTACGGATTCTTCCATCTGCATGGCAATCAGTTCACGCACCGTGTCTCGGATCTCCACCATACCTTTTACACGTTCTGCAGTAGCGGCAGGCATCTTTACCTGATTCATCAGAGAGTTAACACGGTAATATACCTGATCATCTACAACCGCATAACTGTAATTACGAACATTCGGATCTGCCGGGATACTCTCTGGTACATCATCCAGTTCTGCATCCACATCAACTGCAGGTGCCATATTTCCATGAATATTCCTGACAGCTTCTGCAAGCTGGACTTCAAGATCAGCACCTTCTATCGGCATACAGGTTGTTTCCATACCATACGGACCGGATACCTCTTTCATCTCACCCAGAATCATTTCCGGATGGTCTGCAAAATACTGATTGACCGTAATTCCATTGGCATCACTTCCAAGATTCACCCACTCCGGCATCTCTTTTGTCATGCTGTCACGCTTCTGGAAGAATAAAATATCTGCACTGACTTCCGTTCCTGCATTTGCTTTGAATGCTGTGTTCGGCAGGCGGATGGCTCCAAGGAGATCGGCACGTTCTGCCAGATACTTTCGGACTTCCGGTGATGCTTTATCCATGGTTCCTTTTGTTGTGATCAAAGCTGCCACACCACCCGGACGCAACTGGTCGATTGTCTTTGCCAGAAAATAATCGTGAATCATAAAATTATAGCGGTCATATTGCCTGTCATTCACTTTATAAGCTCCAAATGGCACATTTCCGATTGCCACATCGAAGAAATCATTCGGATAATCTGTCTTCTCAAAACCTTTAATCTGGATATTGGCATCTGGGTAAAGCAGTTTTGCAATTCTACCGCTGATACTGTCCAGTTCCACACCATAGAGTTTTGACTGGTTCAGCTTCTCAGGAAGCATTCCAAAGAAGTTACCAACACCCATGGATGGCTCCAGGATATTTCCTTTTGTAAATCCCAGATTTTCCAACGCCTGATACATACTTTCAATCACGATTGGCTGTGTGTAATGGGCATTTAAGGTAGAAGCTCTGGCTGCTGCATATTCTTCCGGTGTAAGGACTGTCTTTAATTCCAGATATTCCGTCTCCCATGCGGATTTTGTTTCATCGAAAGCATCAGCAAGACCTCCCCAGCCTACATATCGGGATAAAATCTCCTGTTCGTCTGGTGTGGCATTGCGGTTTTCTTCCTCGCATTTCTTTAAAAGCTGGATTGCCATGATATTAGCACGGAACTTTTCCTTTGGTGTTCCCTGTCCCAGTTCATCATCTGTGATATGGAAGTTTGTTGCTGGAATATCAGACTGTTCTGGTGTTATATCTTCCTTTTTTTCTGCATCTTCTACTGCTTCCGGTTGTGTCTCAACCTCCGACGGTTCCTGATTTTCCTCTCGTATTTCCTGCTGATCAGAGCCTTCCTGCTCCACTTCCAAAGCCTGCTGAGCTCCTTCCAGATCCGCCTGTCTCTGTGCTTCCTGCCGTTCTTCATACTTTTCCAGTTCTTCCGGTGATAAGAAATCATCGGTGCGAATCAGCTGACGGACACGTTCTGCAACCTTATTCCACTTTAATAGAACTTCTACATCTGGACTGCCAATCTTCCCTTTCGCAAGTTTTAATCCTTTCGCATCATGGGAAGCATCGGATTCATACGCTCCCGGTATCCCAGGTGCTGCTCCACCTGTACCATACTCATTTTTCAGAAACTCAGCTGCATCCTTTATATCGTGATGTTCCATGAAATACTCATAGATCCGATTCCGTCCTCCGGCAGTGATCCCGCCTCTTCTAAGGACTGCATCTATCTCATCCTGTGTGATAAAGGAAAGGGCCGGACGTTCGACCGTAAATTTCTGGTCTACCCAGGAACGCTCCCTCTGGAGATCCTGAAAACGCTGGAAATATTCCGGATTATGCTGAATCTCCCACCTGCGATAATCTTCTGGATTCTCATCCATATCTTTCTGCAGCCATTCAAAGCGATGGGCAATTGCATCTGCTTCCGCTGAATCTGTCCAAGCTTCCCGCACGACATCCTGCCAATCCGAATATGATTGCTGCTCCTCCCGGTTTCTGCTGGTATCCCGAAAATGGAGTGCAAGAAGATTGGTCATTTCTTCCTGCTCCTGTTCAATGGCGTTATTGGAAATCAGATTATCCACGTAACTTCTATCCTCATACATATCCCGGATTCTGTCCGCCGCTTCTTCCCACGTAACCATGCGATCAAAGTTTCTTCTGGCGGAATCTCCCCGTCGGATACGGATACCATCATTGTCATACCAGATACTGATTTTCTGTCCATCTATGGTAAATCCTTTTCCACCTGTTTCATATTCCTCCTTCAGGAAGTTCTGCATTTCTTCATTATCCAGACCTTCAATCAGTCTTGCCGTAATATGAAACAGTGTATTTTTCTGTCCACTTCCCGTGCGGAGAATATCATCTACTACTTCATCAGAAATAAGAAAAGCGGCTGGCTGTTCTAATGCAGCTACCGCTTTCCTTATTTCTCCTAACTGTTCCTCTTCTGTCGGGAACAGACTTAATTGTAAATAATCTCCTGAATTACCAGTTCCTCTGCCTGTGCTTTGATCTGGTTCATGTGTCTGGTCCATGCCATCCCGTCTGCCATTTTGTCCGGTGCCGGGTTTTTCTCCAGAAGTTCTGACATCAGGTTGTCTACTCTCTGCCTTGCCTGGCTGTCGATTTCCATCAGATGACTGTCCAGACGGTTCTGTAAGGTCAGAATGTTGAATCTGGCTACTTTGTGGTTTCTCAGATACTCTTTCCTCATCAATCCGTACTTCCCGATCGTTCCTCTCGTCTCCTCCAGACTGATATCCGGAATCTGGTACTCTCCATTCTGGCTGTAAGTGATCTCTCTCATGCTCTGTTTCCTCCTTATTTTCTCCTCTATCTTCTGTGTTCCTTGTTTTGCTTTCACGAATTAACGTGTTAAATTCATTATAAGCTACTTCTTTTTCTTTTGCAACCGTTTTCAGATCTTTTTCCAAGTCATTCAACACATATCGTCCAATCTGCATCAATACCGGTCTGCTGATCTCATTCACAGAACTTCCAAGGTGTCCAATAACCTTTAACTGGTTAAAATCTGTAATATGACGAAAATCCTCTGCATCAAGATATTCCTGCACATCCAGTCCGCATCGGTTCAGTAACACATACCAGACACTGTTTGTCATCAGTTCCCGGAACTCCACTTTCTGATTCTGTTCATCCAGATCTTCCAGAAAAGTGCCGGCTACATCCATTTGCAGTTCGTCGAAAGCATCCGGCAACCAGGCCTGCACACTTTCTTCTGCCGCCTGGTGAAGAACCTCTGCTAATCCTCCCTCTGTTGCTTCCAGTGCCAGCCGCTCCTGCAGATAATCTGCCACCAGTTGTTCTCCTTCTGGATTAAGATTCCATAACTGCGGATCTCTGCCCAGATTTTTTACCTTATAAGTATCCTGCACATCAAAAACATATCGGAGTTTCGTTTTTGGTCCGGATGTGTTATCTATCAGGGCAATTCCTTTAGAACCCTTTTTAATCCATCGGTACATCTTCTGGTTCCAGATTTCCATGGATGCCACGGCTGTTGCTCCCGGACGCTGTGCATAGATCAAGAGCTGTTCCGGAAAAGTGTACCGGTACAGCCTGGATGCAGTATTTAGAAACCGCATCCATTCCTGCGGATTGGCAGCAACATCCTTTGCCACTTCCTCCGTCAGAAGTTCCATTGCATATAATTTATTTGCCATCTGTTACTCCCTTTCTTCTTCCCACTTTTCTTCTACAACATCGGCAATCCGTTCCATTGCCCTTGTCATAGAAGGAAAATTACTACTGTTACTTGCTTTTCCAATCTGATCAATAAGAAATTCCGGCATATCTGCAAGTGCTCCGGCAATCATAGCCTTTACCCGGATATCCTCCAGCATAAGAAGCTCTTTTACACCAAATTCTTCACCAAATACATCCTGATATCTCCGTAAGTCATCCAAAAGATATTCCGGTTTTAAATCTCTATCCATTTCCTTTCTTTTATCATCACCATATAAACACCAGTCCATATTCTTTTCTCCTCCATCTTCATAAAATTAGGGACTGCTCACACAGTCCCCTCAAAATCATCGTTATTTCTCGTTATAATACTGAGGCAAGGTCTTTCGCCCTATTCTTTGGGATTGTATCTGTCCCTTTTGCTTTGATCTCCGCCTTGGCTTTCTCCAGTTTTCCATGGATTCCACCTTTTGCTTCTGTTCTCCCAGTTGCTTTTTCTGCTGCTTTTTCTTTCTCCAGACGTGCTTCCCTGCGTTCGGCATTTTCCATAACTGCTGTCTTTCCATCACAGAACTGAACCTTATCCGAAAGCTGTTCCTGCCTCTCTACCTGCGTCTCATTGACTTCCTGTACCATGGCATTTAATTCCGGTACTTCAAACATTCCGTTATCAGGAAGAATCAGCACCTCATGAATTGAAGAGGGAAGAACAAAATAATCACTTCCCAGGCATTCACCGATCTGCTTACGAATATCTTCCTGCAGTAACAGTGATGCACCATTCATTTTTTGTGCATTTGAAAGACAGAACATTGGATTTTCCATTGCTTCAACATTCAGTTTTTCATTCAAAAGATTTTCTGCTTCTTCACCAAAAATCATGGATTTTATCATTTCATTCATGTCCATCAAAACAACACCACGATTTCTGTCTGCCGCCACTGCATCTGCCTGGATTTGTTCTGCTGTCACACCCCATTCATTCATAAGATTGACAGTAACCGGAATACTACCAATTCCTCCCTCGTTTTCTTCCACATTCACTGCGTAATATGCTGCAAAATCTCCATGTTCGGTAACAACTTTATCAGCCAGGCGTTCTTCATTCCATTCCCGGTCACAGATTCTCACCTGTAATTTGTCCTTCATTTTTTCATAATCCAAAATATCCGGAAGACCCATATTGATAAATGCCGCTTTGTCCTGCACTTCAATACGCATATCTGCCACATCACCCACACAGGAATCCAGATTTTTTCCATTGACATATTCCATATAAAGAGAATCCAGATATACCATCGGCACAGCTCTTTGATCACCCTGTGGAATTGAAATGCCAGTCAACCTTAATCCATTATTTTTTGCAACTTCTTCAATACGGATTTCTCCATTCTGATATGAATCCGGCAAATAGTCTTTTACATTATCTTTGACATATTCATAAAATTCTTTTCTGTTCATCATACGCTTTTACCCCTTTCTGATCATGTGATGGTTCATTCTTTTCCTGCTGACCATCTGCTCGGCTTTTTTCTGATAAGCCATCATTCTTTTTAAAGTTCTCTCCTGGTTCTTTCTTGCTTCCTGTCTCTTTTCCATTGTTTTCATCATATTTTTCTGTCCCTTTCTGTGAATTTTTGTATTTTAAAGGGAGCCCTGATTCAGGGCCCCCTTTACTGAGGATTACTGTTTTCTGATTTTCTTTCTGCTGATATAAAGTCCTGCCATGCCTCCGGTAGAGATAAGCAGAAGCAGAATCGGCAGCCAGATATTTGTGTTATCTCCTGTCTTCGGTGCATCTGATACCTTCGTCTCTTCATGGGACTGCGGCACATCTGGTGTGCTTGGTGTTTCCGGAACTTCCGGTTTCTCATTTGTCAGATTGAAAGTAACTTCTACAACCGGCGTACTGTCGTCTGCGTAGGCAAATGTCACTTCATGCTTGGTCTGATCCAGTGTGTATCCATCCAGTGTTTTTGTCTCCACCAGATAATACTTGATTGCTGTATCATATTTGCCGTTCTTGAATGCGGCAATCTCATACAGCTTACTCTCGGCATGACCGGCAGCATCTGTTTTTAAGGTTTCCAGGACCTTTCCTTTGCTGTCACGGAATTCAAATTCTACTCCTTTCAGCGGTTCCCCAGATGATTTATCTGTCTTATTGAGAATGACTTTTCCCTTGGCAGTATCATCTTTCATAACCACTTTCTGGATTTCTCCAGTATCCTTCACCTCAAATGTCACATCCGATGTCAGAAGATATCCTTTTGGTGCCTGTTCCTCTCGTAAGGTGTATCTACCAATTGGCAGTTTTTCAATATAGTGTGCCTCCTCTGTGGAAGTCCAGCTCTCTACTACCTGATCGTCCTTATCAAGAATCGTTAGTTTTGCACCAGGAATCTCTGTATCTCCTGTGATATCTGTCTTGCTGATCTGAACCTTGGTCACATCATCTTTCATCTCATGCTTCTGAATCTCAGCTGTATTCTCAACCGTAAAGGTAATGCTCTCTGCAGTAACATATCCGTCTGCCGGTTTTGTTTCCGTCATGGTATACTCATTACCTACAACAAGTTCTTTGATCACATGAGATCCTTCTGTAGAAGTCCATTCATCCACAACATTTCCATCTGCATCCGTCACTTTCAGGTGTGCACCTGGAAGTTCTTTGCCTGTGGTCAGGTCTGTTTTTGTCAGTTCCACTGTGGTCGGCTGATTTTCAAACGTAAAATCATAGCTTACTTCTGCCTGATCTTCTCCGGCATATTCAAAGGTAAACTCCTGCACTTCTTCCGTTGTCACAAATCCGTCCGGTGCACTGTTCTCTTTTACATAATATTTTCCATCTACTGGAAGATCTGCCGCAAAAGTGATCTGTCCTTTCTCATCGGTTGCTTTCTGCTCGATGAGGGAATCTTTCTCAAGCAACACATCTCCGTTTACATTTTTGATATCTTCACTGGTATAAAGGCCGAAGACGCCGCCTGCAAGAACACGGTCTGTATCTTTTTCTTTCTTCAGAACAGTAACCTTTACTTTCTGACGGGTATTCTGCCATTTTTCATCATAAGTGATTACCGGTGTGTCCTGATCACGGTAGGAAAGATCAACATATCTCGGTTCTCCATCCAATACATAGCCATGGGCAGTTTTAACTTCTTTCACATAGTATTTGCCTGCCGGGAGATTATCCATCTGTGCAATACCATTGGAATCTGTAGTAATAGTTCCTACTTTTTCATCTGCTTTGTAATAATCTTTGCTGACACCATCTGCCGCTTTGATATCTTCCGCAGCAAATACATCGAAAGTCACATCTGTAAGGCTTCCGGTTACATATTCGAAGAGATGCTCCACAGTGCCTTTTACATTGTCCAGAAGTGTCACTTTATCCAAAAATTCTCCATTTTTGTTGATGATTAAAAGTCCTGTCGGCACTTCATCTTTCATCTCTACCTTCTGAATCTCTGCGGTATCTTCCAGTGTGAACTTCACATCCGTTGCTTTCAGATATCCATACGGTGCGATTTCTTCACGAAGGGTATATTCCTCCCCAACGGTCAGTCGTTTAATCACATGTGGCTGGTCTTTTACAGAAGTCCACTGATCTACGACATTCCCCTCTCTATCAAGAACGGTGAGTTTTGCTCCATCCAGTTCCACACCTGTTGTCACATCTGATTTTGTAATTTCAACCGTTGTCGGCTGATTCTTCTTCACTGTTTTCAGTTTTACTGTCTTCACGTCCTGTCCCTGATAAGAAGCATCCAGATTCAGAACTTCATCGGAAGAAACGAATCCTGCCGGTGCCTTTAACTCTTTTACATAATACTGTCCGAGTGGCAGATCCAGCGTACAGGAAGCAATTCCATCTTTATCAGAAGTCATTTCCTGTAACAGGGTATCAGCGTTGACAATGACTTTGCCTTCTGCTTTGATATCATCTTTGTTATAAATGCCAAAGACTGCACCTTCTACCGTTGCTCCGTTTTCTGCATCCTGTTTTTCTACCTGGATTGCAACTTTCTGTCTGTCATCACCAACAGTCACTTCCTGTTCGATCACAGGTGTATCCTGATCTGCATAGACAAATGCTACATCCGATCTGTCATGGTTCAGAACAAATCCTTCCGGTGCTGTTTTTTCTACCACATAGTAAGAACCAAGCGGCAGGTTATCTGCAACTGCTTTTCCGTCTTCCCCGGTCGTTACCGTTGTTACCAGAGCATCTTTTGCATAAATCAGCTGTCTGTTTCCATTTTCATCTTTCTGATAATCCGGTGTGTAGATATTTTCCGCTGCATAGACGTTAAACTCTGCACCTTTCAGATATTTTTCTTCATAAACAAAATCCTTTTTGAATCCACTCAGCATCTCACCTTTTTTATAGATCGTCAGCTTTCCTTTTACCGGATGATTCTCGTAATCAACTGTGATAATGGCATCGCCGCTTTCTGAATCCATCTGATAAGCAGTGTTTGCATCAACAGCAATCTCCATATAATTCTTGTTGATTGTGTACCCTTCCGGTGCGTTGACTTCCTCAATCCGGTAATGTCCGATTTTCAGGTTCTTTGGCATGATCAGATAACCCTGACTGTCTGTAAAATAGGACTTGTGTGTGGTTGTCACAGGATAAGTAGTTACCTGCTCCACGTATTTTTTGTTATCCAGGTCATATACCTTAAATTCTGTTCCTGCAATCAGGACGGATTTCTTTGTTTCATCGTCTTTTTTCACAATTTTCAATTTTGCCTTGAACTCTTTGTCCAGAAGCACACGCCAGATCTGTGGCTCATTCGGATGGTTCTCTGTGATATTCACTTCAAAATCATCGACTGGCTTGTAATTGTGTGGTGTTGTTGTTTCACGGACAATATAGCTTCCAAATGGTAATGGAATACTGCAGGCATAACCTTTTTCATCTGTAAAAATCTCAGTAGCTCCGTTTTCTCCACTCACTACTGGTTTAGCAGAATCAAAATCATAGCTTCCATCTGCTTTCTTTGTAAGGGAAGATTTCAGATAAACTGTAAATCCGGCTCCGGATAACAGATCTGCATCGGTCTTTCCATTGTTGGCTGCTTTGATAATCTGGAACGGCTGCTTGATCACCTGTTCACTGGAAATGCATTCTCTTTTTACTTCTGCAGTCATATCACCTTCATAACTACATTCAAGATCATGTTCTTCTGTATCTGCCAGGTATCCGGTCGGTGGTGTGATCTCCTTGACGTAATATTTGCCAAGATATAAGCCATCTACAGAAGCCTGTCCTTTTTCATCCGTTGTAAGAGAAGCCACCTGTTCCCCTGCTTTATAAATCACACCGGTTGCTCCATCCGGATGCACGATATCTTCACGGGCATATAATCCGTAGACTGCACCTTTCAGTGTTGCATCGCCCTGCGGAACGGCTTTTCCTGTTTCTTTATCAACTTTGAATAAATTGATTTTTGCTGTCACACGGTCATTGCTGAAGGTATGGGCGAAAGATACGGTTGCTTCTTTATCATTGGTGTAAGAGAACTTGAACGTATACACGTCTTCTGTATTTCTTACATAGCCTTCTGGTGCCTGGTCTTCTTTTACGGAATAGGAATGATTGATAGGCAGATCTGCTGTGAATTTTGCCTTTCCATCCTCACCGGTAGTGGCTTTCTCAATCAGGGTGCCTTTCTTTACAACAACTACACCATCTGCATTTTTGATATCGTCTGCCGCATACAGGGCGAAAATACCACCTTCCAGCGGTTTCTTTGTATCTTTATCCTGTTTTACTACAGTGACTTCTGCTTTCTGACGCTCATTGTTGAAGGTGACATCCGCAAATACAACTTCTTTATTCTGTCCGGCATAAGTCAGCGTCACTGTCTTTTCTTCGCCGCCATTATAGAAGTTGTCCGGTGCTTTTGCTTCTTTTACCACATAAGTTCCTAGATGGAGATTCTTCAGGGTAACAGAGCCATTCTCACCTGTTGTCAGATTTTCTTTCACCAGATCACCTTTGCTGTACACTTTTGTACCATACGCAGTCACAATATCTGCTCCGGCATACACGTTGTAAACAGCATTTTTTTGTCTGCGGTTCTCATAATGGAATACGGTTCCACTCTCACTGACTTCTGCTCCGGTAAGCACCTGACCTTCTTTATAAACAGTAAGCTCTGCAAGCTGCTCCTTATTTTCCACGGTTACAGCTGAGGTCTTACTTGCTACCAGTTTTACATTTGTTGCCGTTGCATTTACTACATATCCCTGTGGTGCTGTGATTTCTTTCAGATAAACGGTATCCTGTGTCTTGATAATCGTAACAGAGGATTTTCCATTCTTATCTGTTGCAGGCATCTGAGTGATCAGCTTTGTACAAGCCTCATCGCTGTAAACGCCAAATACTGCACCTGCAAGATTGACATTCGCTGTATCGTCTTTCTTTACGATTTCGATCGTAGCCTGTTCAATCCATGACACCTTTAAGCTTACATATTTTTCATCAGCAACACCTTCTCCAAATACAAATGCCAGATCCTGAACACTTGCATTCGTAGTCAATTTATATGCTGAATAATCTTTTGTAATACTTCCCTTCATTTTTGCAGAAAAAGTATCACTTACATCTCTTGTCTGTGTCAGAGGAGCTGAGAGATAAAACGTGGTTCCTCCTCCAATTGTTACGCTTGCACCTGCCGCACTTACGGTTCCAGTAGATACATTATGGAGCTTTACTCCTTTTGGTAAGTCCATTGTGATTTTCTGCTGGGAAGATGCGTTGAACTTAATGTTCTCCGTTCTCTGAACATTTCTATCTACATAAGCTTTTACATCCGGCTTTGAAAATGACATCGCTACATCTGGTATTTCCGGCTTATTCACACAATAATTATAGAGTTCTTTTGCCAAAGCCTCTCCTGTAGCATTGGTTCCATAAAATGCATCACTGCTTCCGTTGGCATATGATGCAGCCATGTGAATGATGATGAATCTTTTTCCTTCTGAAAAATCCGTGTGTTTATTCGCAAAAAAGCTTTCGCTCCCTGCGGCATCTGTGCCGTAATAACACACTTTTGCTAACGCCTGATTGTCTCCAATCTTTGTAATTGTATAATTTCCAGATCCAGGTCCTGGCTTAGCTGGCTGTACACAATACGCAATTGCTCTGACGTTTCCGTAGCTGATATAGTACGGCTCTGTCAGATAGGTTCCAAGATTATAATCTGCATATCTATACAGTGGTCCTTTTTCAATTGTTACCTGCTGTGTACTTCTTGCTGAATAAGCTGAAACTGCTTCAAATGTTGCAATCTCTCCCTCTTCCATAGCATCAAGATCCACACCTTCGTCTCCTGCCTGTTCCAAAACATCATGAAGCTCTAACCCTGATTCTTCATCATAGGTATCCTGATTCTGTGCCTGCTCTACTAAATCATCAAATTCATCAGCGTCAATATCGGTAATCTCCGAGTCTGCTTCTGAATCCTCCGCTTCCTCTGTCTGCTGTTCACTGCCAGCGGTTTCTGATTCGGTCACTGCTTCACTCCCTGCAGTTTCAGTCTGAGCTTCTGTTGCTTTCTCACGCACAATCAGTTTTCGGCTGATCTGGTACTTCGGATGCTCTTGATTTACCGGTTCCACATAATAGACCGCTTTGTAAGTGTCCGCATGATCTGTCGTAAAATCCTCATCCTTGTCATTCTTTGCTTCCTCAAATGTGACTTTGACCTTGTTATCATCCTTGATTTCCAGTCCCGTGTAATCTGATTTCACATCAAATACACTGCCTGTTTCAATTTCATAATCTTTGGCAGTCACCACCTCATCTTCATCCAGAAGGTCTTTCACTTCCTCATAAAGTGGAGGTTTTTCCTCTGGCTGGATCTCCGCTGCATATGCCGTCATCGGAGACAGCACTGTACTAAGCATTGTCATGCCTGCCAGCAAGCCAGATACTACTTTTCTAAAATTACCTTTTTTCTTCATGCTAAGGTCCTCTCTTTCATATATTTGTATTAAAACAGACAGTCCTTAGACTGCCTGCAATACACTACTTATCGTTGTGGAAAAATAAGATTGAACTGTACATTTCCCTCTCCGGGATCGACCATCTCCACAGTTGCTTCATACTGTCTCCCTGTTTTTCTTGATACCAGATCCTTATAATGGATTTTTCCTTTAGACAGGAACTTCTTTGCTGCC
>RCMY010001511.1_pt1 | contig 22057 bp, 17 predicted proteins | sample 2041341 | NCBI WGS metagenome assembly RCMY01 (sample SAMN09708234, study PRJNA481090) | Marine sediment metagenome, whole genome shotgun sequencing project.
AGCTCGGATCGAAGGAGAACACGAAGACCAGCGCGATCAAGGCCAGCACCTTGGTTCGAGCGTTGGCTCGGTGGACGACCGATTCCTGGTCGACGAACCGCAAGAAGTTGAGCCCGGCGATCATCGAACGAGCCGATCGGTGAGGAGCCTGCCCTGTTCGAGTTCGATGACTCGATCGCCGAGAGGTGCCGACTCGGCGAGGTCGTGGGTGACCGAGACGACGGTCGCCGAGCGAGGGAGGCCGTGGACCGCCTCGATGAGGGCACGCCGTCCGTCACGATCGAGTCCGGCCATCGGCTCGTCGAGCACCAGGAGCCGGCACCGGCGGGCGAGCTGGGCGGCCAGGGCGACTCGCCGCTGTTGCCCCACCGAGAGCGCGTCGATGCGGCGAGGGAGGTCACCGATCTGAAAGCCCATGTCGAGCAGCGCCGCCAGTTGATGACCCCGATTGGAGTCGAACGCCGCAAGCTCTTCACCGATGGTCGGGCGAAGGAGCTGGAGCCGGGCCTGTTGTACGACGAGGCCGATCTCTTCACGCTGGTCGACCAGAGACTCACCATCGAGCGTGGCGCTCCCCTCGCTCGGCTCGATGAGACCGGCCAGAATCCAGGCCAAGGTGGACTTCCCCGAACCGTTGGCACCGACCACGAGCAATCGCTCGCCGGACTCGATGGTCAGATCGAGCGGGTGCAAGGCCCGTCGGGCCCACGGCGAGCCTGCTCCGTGCACATGGCCCACACCAGAAAGATCGATCACTCGGTCACCCGGTCGATCACTCGGTCGGCGTGGGCGACGTCGGCTTCGAGGTGGGTCACGTGCATCACGGAGACACCGTCGTCGGCCAGTTGTCGCAGGACCTGCAGGATCGAGATTCGTCCCGCCGGATCGATCATCGCCGTCGACTCGTCGGAAAGAAGCAGGGATGGCGACCGCAGAATCGCCGAGGCAAGCGCAAGGCGTTGGAGTTCGCCACCAGACAGTGAGCCGGTCTCGCGTTCGTCGAAACCGGACAATCCGACGGCCGCCAGAGCAACCTCTCGCTCCTCGGCCGTCGGCGCCGGTTCGAGTCCCCACGCCAGGTCGTCGTCGACCCGCACGCCGATGACCTGACTCTCGGGCCGCTGACCGATCACGGCGGTACCGCCTCGCTCGCCCAGCCCTCCGGCACGAGCAGCGATCGCTCGGAGCAACGTGGTCTTTCCCGACCCGTTGGGTCCGGTGATGGCCGTGAGCCCGGGGGTGGTGAGCAGCCGATCGGCGAGGGCGGTGTCACCCGGTGAAGGATCGGGCCGCTCGCCGAAGGCACGGTCGACTCGTCCGGTCACCGGCCCACCGAGCCGCATGATCAGCAGTGTGACGGCCACCGAGATCACCAGTTGGAAGGCGGGGATGGACATGAACCAGTAGTCGATGATCCAGTCGATTCGCGGGTCGACGACCCCGACGATCGAGTCGAGTCCGACCGCGTCGAGACCGTTGGCGATGCCATCCCACTGGACCCGGGCCGCCTCGAGGCTCAGTTCTCGCAGGCCGCTGAAGATCCAGAGGACGACGACACTGAGCGAGGCGATCACCGTCCAGCCGACACCGACGGCGGTCGTGATCGTCCGGCCTCGGCTCCAGCCCTCGGCGATCGACCTGCCGACGATGCCGCCGAAGATGGCCATGACGATGACCTGGGTCGATGCGTTGAAACCGGCAAGCAGAAACACCAGGATCACGGCGACGACGAAGGCCACCGCCACGGTTCGGGTGCGGTGTCGCAGCGCCAGGACGGCGAACGGGATGGCGCCGAAGACGGGAGCCATCCCGACGAAGGGAGACAGTCGAGCGAGCACGACCACGAGCACGGCGAGGTCGGCCAAGACCGCTGCCTCGGCGAGTTCGGCCGGGGTCAGGCGGTCGTTCGTTGACGTCACCGCATCAGGGTGCCTGCTACGCCTTCACTTTCGACTTCGAGGAGCTGGTCTTCTTGCGTTTCGTCGTCTTCTCGCCTGCCTTCGAGGGCTGCTCGGCTCCGACGGCTTCGAAGAGACGTTCGACCTCGGCGATGTGCATGTCGACGAGGTCCCACAGGTCGGGGATCAGCTCGCGATCGGCGATGAGCCCGAAGTCGAGGTGATCTTCGTAGCTGTGCACGGTGACGTTGAGCCCCATGCCTTCGGTGATCATCGACACGGGCGAGTAGGCCTGGAGCTTGGCGCCGCCGAGATACCGGGCCGTGCGGGGTCCGGGAACGTTCGAGATGACGAGGTTCAGCGGCGGCCGCATGCGGTCGGCCAGTTTCATCCGGGATGCGAGCCTCATCGCGCCGGCGGCGAGCACCGGTGACGTGAACTGCTGGGCCTCGGTGAGCGTGGCGGCGGGGACGAGATCGAAGTTCTTCTTTGCGACCTGCATCGCCTCGTGGCATCGGTTGACCCGCTCGAGCGGATCGGCGCAGTTGGTCGGCAGATCGGCCACGATGGCCGAGACACGGTTGGTCCAGATGTCTTCTTCGTCTCCGGTACGGATCGACACCGGCACCATGGCTCGCAGGGGTGCTTCGGGCAGCGCATCGTGCTTGATCAGGTACTCACGCAATGCTCCGGCACAGATCGCCATGACGACGTCGTTGACGGTTCCGCCCGTTGCGTCCTTCAGCGCCTTGATGTCTTCGAGTGAGGTCGCTCGCATGGCAAAGCGACGATGCGGCGTGATCGACTTGTTCCAGGGAGTCGGCGGCGCCGAGGTGGCGGGAAGGGTGACCGTCCGCTCGGTCTGTGATCCGCCGCCAGCGATGGTCTTGATGGCCGAGCGAGCCTGCGACACCGCCGATCCGACGCCGGTGATGCCCGCGGCCTCGGCCAGTTCCTGCATCAGACGAAGCTGATATCGCGCGCCCTTGGCGGGGTTCAGCATCATGTTGCGTAGCGAACGCTGGATCAGCTCGGCATCGCTTGGAAGCGTCTCACCGGTCCATGCGACGTGCTCGTACTCGAGCACGGTGTCAGGGGCCTCGTCGATCAACATGTTCAGCAAGATCACGCCTGCTGCGCCGTCGATGGTGGAGTGGTGTGTCTTGGTCAGCAGCGCCCAGCGATCATCGGCGAGACCCTCGATGACGTACGCCTCCCAGAGGGGACGGCTCCGGTCCATCGGGCGGCCGACGATGCGAGCGATCTGATCGCCCAGCTGCTCGGCGTCGCCGGGAGGGGCGAGCCCGAGGTGTCGCACGTGGTAGTCGAGGTTGAAGTCGGGGTCGATCACCCAGTACGGATGGTCGAGGTTGAACGGCACCTCGGCAAGACGGCGGCGCAGCGGCTCGACGTGGCCGACCATGATCTCGAAACGCTTGCGGACGACCTCGAAGGGGTCGAAGTCGGGCGACGGCCGATCATAGATACCGAGCCCGTTGACGTGCCCGAAGGTCGTCGGGGTCTCCATGTAGAGAAAGCTCGCATCGATGCCGGTCAGTTGCTTCACGCATGCCTCAGTGTCGTCGTTCGGGGTCAGAAGTGTGACGAAGGTAACACAGGAAGCGACGACTCGAAAACGACGACCCGAAAACGCTGACCCGAAAACGACGGAACCGCCGACCCGAGGGCCGGCGGTTCCGTTTTCGACCTGACAAATGGGTCAGGCCATGAGATCAGATGGCGCGAACATTCTGCGCTTCTTCGCCCTTACGGCCGGGAGCGACGTCGAATTCGACTCGCTGGCCTTCGTCGAGGGACTTGTAGCCCTCGCCGACGATGTTGGAGAAGTGGACGAACACGTCGTCGCCCTGCTCGCGGGAGATGAAACCGAAGCCCTTCTCGGAGTTGAAGAACTTCACGGTACCTACGATTGCCATTGCTTAAACTTCTTTCATATTTGCCTGAAGAATCCGTATTGATTCCGCAAGCACCGGCTGGCTTTGTGCCAACCGGTGAACTCATGGTAGCGCATGCGGGCCCCGATCGGGGATCGGAACCCACATCTGTCGGCTGACCGGCCCGATCAGGTACGTGATCAGGTGTTTGTGGGGGCGTCTCCGGCGTCGAGAAGCGTGAAGGTCAACTCGTGCTTGTTGTGATGGAGGTGGCGAACCTGTGCGCCCTCGATCGCGGCGAACTCGGCAACGATTCCGTGGTCGGTGGCGCCCTGGAACTTGATCGAGCACACGATGTTGCGGGCTGCGCCGGCCTCGACCCATCGCTGCACCAGCGTGAGCAACCGGCCGGGGTAACAGATGACGTCGCTGAACAACCAGTCGACGGGTGGCCAGTCCACCGGTTCGAGCGCAAAGGCCGATCCCTGTTGCCAGGTCACGTTGGGCATGGCGGCGACGTTCCCGGCCAACGGCGCCTTGTCGATCGCCGTCACCTTCGCCCCGGTCTGGGCGGCGACCCAGGACCAACCGCCGGGACTGGCTCCGAGGTCGAGGCACTGCTCCCCCGGTACCGGCCAGCGTCGGGCACGCACGAGTGCTTCCCACAGCTTCTGGTAGGCGCGACTGGGTGGGCCATCTTGGAGATCAGGGATCCCGGCTTCTCCGTTGGGGAACGGGTCGGAACACTCTTTCGCTGCGAGCATGATCGTCGGCTCGAGCAGCATCCACGATCCGAGCGGCGCCGTCGGGGCGATGCCACCGAGTTCGATCGGCTTGGCCGACACGAAGGGAAGCTTCTCGGCGATCAGTCCGGCCCGACCCAAGTGGTAGGGGGCGTAGCTCGACCAGTTCCGCTGCATCGCCTTGAGTTCCTTGGCCGCGTGCCCGATCGAGGTGACGGGGATTCGCTGCACGTCGTACCAGGTGTTCGCCGCCCAACGAGCTTCGATGGGCTTGCTCTCGGACAGGAACAGCCGGTCGTGGCGAGCGGTGATCGCCACCCCGCCGACCGCGAGTTCGTCAGCGAGCTCGTGTTCGAGATCAATGGGGGCCAGATAGCCGGTGAACGCCATCTGTTCATCCTGCCGCGATGACGACAGATAGTCTGCCCGAATGTCTCGATTCGCCCTGTTGACTCGTGAATCCTCGAACCGGGTCTATGCCGATCGCGCCCCGATGCTGCTCACGGCCGAGCTGCTGGCCATCGCTCCGACGCTGCACGCGTCGCTCGGCGAGGTCGAACGGCGGACCCTCGGCAACGTGGACTACGTGGTGTTCGAGGCGAACGAGCTCGACGACCACGATCGTCTCATCGTGTCGAACCTGTCGTCGGTTCGTGCCCTGTTCGCCATCCGAGACGACGACGCACTGGTGCCGCAGGCGCTCGATCAGCTCGAGTACTTCGACTCCGACCTGATCACGATCCAGCGCTACCCGGGCAAGACCAACGAACAGTTCACCCATCTGTTGGTCAATCTCACGCTTGCGGCCTCGGAGTCGGCCCGAGCGCAGACGGCCGCGGGTGAACGAGTGTCGCTGCTCGACCCGGTGGCCGGCCGAGGAACCACGCTCAATCGAGCCTTGATGTACGGGCTCGACGCCTACGGGGTCGAGGTGAACGAAGCCGACGTCGATCAGTACCGCAACTTCATCTCGGCCTACCTCAAGGACCACCGCATCAAGCACAAGCTCGTGAAGGAGCAGATCCGCAAGGGTGAACTGGCCGGAACCTCGCAGTTCTCGGCGCGCATCCGGATCCGCCAGGAGCTACGAGTCGCTCGGGGTGAATCATCGAAGGTCCGCAGCTTGCTGCCCGGCCGTTCGTTCGATGTCGTCGTCGGCGACCTCCCCTACGGCGTCCAGCACCGTGCGACCTCGTCGAAACACCGGAACCGATCGGCCGAGGAGCTGCTCGCCGAGTCGTTGTCGGCGTGGCGAGCGGCGATGCGTCCGGGGGCTGCGGTCGGGCTCTCGTGGAACCTCAAGACCCTGCCTCGTCGTGTCCTCGTCGAACTGCTCGAGGCCGAACGATTCACGGTCGTCGAGCACCCGATGTCGTTCGAGCACGTGGTCGATCGGTCCATCACTCGTGACCTGATCGTTGCCCGGCGGTGACATCGACCGAGCGCCTGCCGAGACGCGCCGATCTCGCCACGCTGGCATTCACCTATTTCGCGGTCGGCGTCACGGTGTCGGTGGCCATGGTGGAGCGAGGCGTGCCGACCGGTGTCACGATCGTGGCCGCCGTGGTGGTCTACTCCGCCACCAGCGAGCTCGCCTACCTCGCGGTCGACGACGTCGGTGGCTCGATGTTCGCCGCCGTCGCCAGCGGATGGTTGGTCGCAAGCCGGTTCGGTCTGCTCGCCGCCAGTCTCAACCGCCGGTTCATCGGTTCATCGGCGCAACGCGCCGCTGCTGCCTTCACTGCGCTCGATCCGAGCGTGGCCGTCGCCATTCAACAGCCGACTCCCGAAGAGACGAAATCGACCTACTGGCGAGTCTCGCTCGTCTTGCTGTTCGGGTTCTGGGCCGGCTCTCTCGTCGGCCTGTTTCTGGGCAACATCATGGGAGACACCGACCGGTGGGGACTCGATGCGGTGTTCCCGGCGGCCTTGCTGTCGATCATCGGTTCACTGCTGCGTCGGAGTGAGGGGCTCCTGGCCGGTGTCACCGGTGCAGTTGCCTGCCTCGCGTTGATTCCGTTCGTTCCTGGTGGCCTGCCGATTCTCGCCAGTGCGTTGGGGGCGGTCGTCGGCGCGGTCTCCATCACCCGGGCGAAAGGGCAGCCGGTATGACCTATCTCGCCATCGCCCTTCTCACCATCGGAACCGCAGGCCAGCGATTGGCCGGCATGTTCCTCCTCGGCCCCTGGCTCGCTCGTCGTCCGACCCTCGAGCGCATCGCCGGACTGATCCCCGCAGCCGTCGTCGCCGCGCTCGTCGCCCAGCTCAGTTTCGCGGCAAACGGCTCGCTCGTGATCGACGAGCGAGCCGCTGGAATCACCGTCGCTGCTCTTCTCGTGTGGAAGAAGGCACCGTTCGTGGTGGTTGTTTTTGCTGCCGCGGCCACCACCGCATTGCTTCGCCAGGTGACCTGATCAGCTCATCGCCAGGGCATCGATCACGTTCAGACGAGCAGCCCGTCGGGCCGGAAGCGCGGCGGCGACGATGCCGCAGATGCCACACACGGCCAGGAGCACGGCGATCCGAGTGAAGGGAATCGACACACTCGCCGACAGGAAGTCGGGAAGCGCCTCGACCACGCCCCAACCGAAGACCAGTCCGATCACGATGCCGAGGACGGCTCCAAGGATCGACACCTGTGCCGATTCCCACCGGAACATCTGCCGAGTCTGACGCCGTGACATGCCGACGGCCCGAAGCAATCCGACCTCCCGAGTCCGCTCGAAGACCGAGAGTGCAGCGGTGTTCGCGATACCCAGCAGGGCGATGATGATCGCAAGTGCGAGGAGCACGTTGATCATCACGAGCGCCTGATCGATATCCGATTCGACGCCCTCTCGCAGCTCGGCACGATCGGAAAAGGTCAAGCCGGGCGCTTCGACCGAAGCGGTGGAGTCCACACCTGGAGCCAGCGTGGCTGTTGCCCACTGGTACTGGTCGGTGGCGAATCGGGTGTTCCAGTCGTTGTCGGCGATCACGAAGTCGTGATCGAACATCGACTGCGAGTCGAAGATCGCACCGACGGTGAGGGCCTCGGTGACCCCGAGCGGGAAGGTGGTCTCGATCGTGTCGCCGACCGAGATTCCTCGTTCGTCGGCCGTTCCCCGGTACACGAGCAGGGTGTTCGGCTCGCCGTCGATCTGGCCCTCGTTCACCTCGGAGTCGAAGAGCGCCGTTGCGGCGAGCAGATCGGTGCCGATCACCTGTTCCACCTCACCATCGATCTTGACCTCGTCGTAGTGGAACGCAGCCAGCACGTCGAAGGTGCCCGAGGCAACGAGCGAGTCGACGGTCTGAGCACTGAGCGTCGTCTCGGATTCGATGAGGACATCGGCATGCATCGAGTCGTCCATCAGTCCGAAGATGCTGGCCTTGACCGACTGGCCGACGACGAGTGCCGTGGTCACCAGTCCGAGCCCGACGGTCAGCGACGCTGCCGTGCTGGCGGTTCGCCGTGGGTTGCGACCGGCATTCTGGGTCGAGAGTCGACCGGCTGCGCCCAGGGTCCGGAGCGGAAGTCCGAGCACGGTGACGATCGGTCGAACCAGGGCCGGGGCCATCAGCGTCATCGCACCGAAAACCAAGATGGCGCCGGCACCGAGCAGCATGATGATGTTCGACACCGAACCTGCGTTGGCGAAGAGTCCGAACGAGCCGACTGCGACACCGACGACGAACGTCACCAGCCCGACCACCGAACGTCGACGGCCGGCCTGGGCCGGTGCCTCGACCGAGGCCTGCATGGCCTGCATCGGAGCGATGTTGGAGGCACGACGAGCCGGGCCCATGGCCGACAGGACCGTGACACCGACGCCGAGCACCATGGCGACGACGACCGTCCGGGTCCTCATGATCAGCGGTGCATCGGGTAGGTCGGCACCGAGGGCATCGAAGAGCGCCTGGAGTCCAGCGGTGATGCCGAGACCGGCGACGAGCCCGATCAGTGAAGCAGTCATCCCGATGATGACGGCCTCGGCCATCGTCGAGCGGCGGACCTGCGACGGCGTGGCACCGATGGCTCGCAGGAGCGCCAGCTGTGCGGTTCGCTGGCCGACCACGATGGCGAAGGTGTTGGCGATGATGAAGATCGACACGAAGAGCGCCACGACGGCGAAGCCCAGCATCACGTTGTTCAGCACGTCGATGCCCTCATCGAAGTCGGCCTGGGTGTCGGCGACGAGTTCGGCATTGTCGCGAATCTCGACACCGACTGGCATCGCCTGCTCGAGCCCACTGCGGACCGACTGCATCGTTGCGGTGTCGTCGAGCTGCACCAGCACGCTGTCGATGGCACCCGGCCGCCCGACGAGGGTCTGCAACGTGTCGAGGGGGAACTGCATCAGAAGGGCGCCCATCGTCGGACTGTCGTCGCCGAACGACGTGGTTCCGACCATGGTGAGCGTGCGAAGGCCGGTCGGAGTCGAGAGCTCGTAGTCGGCCCCGACGACGAAGCCATGTTCTTCGGCAGCCGCCTGCTCCATCGTGAACTGGTCTCCCTGTGGTCGGTCGCCGTCACGGAGCGCGAACTGACTCAGAACCGGCTCGTCGATCCATGAGCTGGAGAGAATGGGCGGACCCTCAGAGGTGATGATCTCACCGGATGGTGCGATCGGCAGAAGGCTCTCGGATGTGGTGAGGCCGGCGACGTGTTCCACACCGGCGACCCCGCCGACCACGTCGACCGACTGGTCGTCGAACGGAACGGGTTCACCGAACTCGCTCGTCGGGCGAACTTCGAAGTCGACGTCGGAGACGATGTCGCTCGACAGTGTCGAGAAGCTCTGTCGGAATCCGTCGGTCAACACGAACGACGACACGACGAAGCTGACGCCGAGCACCACAGCAAAGGTGGTCAGGGCGAGCCGGACCTTGAAGGCATTGAGATTGCGGAGTGTGAGGCGAAGCATCTCAGTCACCGAAACCCTTCATCCGGTCCAGCACGCGCTGGGCAGTCGGCGCTTCCATCGAGTCGACGATCTTGCCGTCGGCGAGGAAGACCGCTCGGTCGGCGTACGCCGCGGCGACCGGATCGTGGGTCACCATCACGATGGTCTGCCCCATGGTGTCGACTGCCGAGCGAAGGAAGTCGAGGATCTCACCACCGCTTCGTGAATCCAGATTGCCGGTGGGTTCGTCGGCGAAGATGATGCGAGGGCGTGAGACCAATGCTCGAGCGACGGCGACACGCTGCCGCTGGCCTCCCGAGAGTTCGTCGGGGCGATGGTGCAGCCGATCCTCGAGACCGACCGTCTTGACCACCGTCGCCAACCATTCCTTGTTCGGAGCGACGCCGGCGAGATCGAGCGGGAGGGTCATGTTCTCGACGGCCGTGAGTGTCGGAATGAGGTTGAACGCCTGGAAGACGAATCCGACGTCGGAGCGGCGCACCAGGGTGCGATCGCGTTCGGACAGGCCGGCGAGGTCGACATCACCGATGTAGACCTGGCCAGAAGTCAGATCGTCGAGACCGGCCAGGCACTGCATCAGGGTCGACTTGCCCGAGCCCGATGGGCCCATCACGGCAGTGAACCGGCCGGCTTCGATGTCGATGTCGACCGCATCGAGCGCCCGAACCGCAACCTCGCCGGTTGCGTAGACCTTGGTGGCCGCCCGGGCTCTGGCGGCAATGGGCTTCGGTTGCTGCCGAGCCGGTGCGTTTCTTGGTGGGTTGATCAGATCGATGTTGGTCATGTCCGCATCGTCGAGCCGATCGCCGATTCGGCCTATGGGGGCTGCCCCTTGCTCGTCCCTGAGGGGACCAGGGGAAACCCTGAGCCGGGCCCTGATGTGTAGGCTCGGCAACGCATGACGCCCGTTCTCCAGATCCGGTCGCAAACCCCATGAGTGCTGCGGTTCTCGGGCTTTGGGCCGTCGTCGTCGCCGCCGTCCTCGGCGGTGTCGGGGGCGCAGTCGGTCGTCGGGGTCTTGCCATGATCGGAGCTGTGGCCGCAGCCGTGCTGTCATCGCTGATGCTCGGACGCCTCGCCACCGCGTTCGTGTCGGAGGACTGGAGCTACGAGTACGTCGCTGATCACACGAGGTCGGGCATCGGCACCCTGCCACGGCTCGCCGGGCTCTGGGCAGGTCCCGAGGGCTCGCTGCTGCTGTGGGCGACGCTCACCGCCTGGGCGATGGTGATCGCACTCGCGCTCGTGCATGACCGTGCCACGATCCGGGTGCTCTCCCCCATCGCCGGGCTCCTGGTCGGCGGCTATGCAGCCATCGTCGCCTCGGTCGCCTCCCCGTTCGAGACGCTGGCGATCCCGGCCGTCGATGGTCTCGGGCTGCAGCCGATCCTCGAACACCCCGCCATGGTCTGGCACCCTCCCGTGCTCTACGCCGGCTTGGTCGGCATGCTCGTGCCGTCGACGATCGCAGCGGCACGTGGTTGGGCCAGACGCCCGATCCGTGTCAGGGCGGTGTGGTGGTCGGTCCCGCTCGGGCTGCTGGCCGCAGGACTGTTGAGCGGTGCACGCTGGGCGCATGCCGAACTCGGTTGGGGCGGCTTCTGGGCCTGGGACCCCATCGAGTCGGCGGGGCTCGCGGCATGGTTGGCCGCTGTCGCCGCGCTGCATCTCGGCCGAGGTCCGGTCTCGAACCGACGGGTGATGCTTGCCGTCGGCGTGCTTCCCGGTCTGGCGGCCATCTGGGCCACGACCCTCACCCGTGTCGGACTCGTGTCGTCGGTCCACGCCTTCGCCGATCGTCCGGCACTTCGATCGACCCTGCTCGTTCTGGCAGCTCTCGGATCGGCCGCGTTGCTCGGCTCGGTCGCCGCTGCCGGCAGCCACGACGATCGGCGTGTGTCGTCGCGGCGATCCGGTGCCCAGCTCGGAGCCTGGGTCCTTCTCGTGGCTGCGCTCTATGTGTCGACGGGTACCTACGAACCATTGGTGGAAGCGGCCACGACGGGTGACCGTGTTGCCATCGCCGGCACGTTCTTCGCTCGTCTGATGTGGCCGGTGGCGATCGTCGGGTGTGCGTTTGCCGTGCGAGCCGATCGGCGGTGGCTGCCTGCGGTGCTCGGTGCCGCAGTCGGCACCGTTGCGGTGCCCATGGCTGTCGGACCCTTCGGTCTGATCCTCGCAGCCGCCGGCGGCGCCGTTGCCGGATCGGCCGCGTCGTTCTCCCGACCGGGCCGCCTCGCCCATGTCGGCTCCGGCCTCATGCTCATCGGGATCGCGGGTTCCCTCGCCACGTCGGTCACCGCCGTCCGGCTCGAGGTCGACACTCCGACGATCGTCGACGGGATGACCCTGACACACCGATCCATCGAGATCACCGAGGGCGATGTCGTCTCGACCGCCGTCGCTCAGGTCGAGGTCGACGGTTCGCCCCTCCTCCCGTCGCTCGACACCTACCACCTTCGGGGAGTCTCGACGGCCGAGGTGGCTCACCGATCGCTCGGACTCGACGAGATCCAGATCGTGCTCTTGAACGCCGACCGAGACCAGGCCCGCTACCGGGTCAACCGGTTCCCTCGGATGCATCTGGTGTGGCTCGGCGGCGTCGTGCTGATCGCCGGGCTTCTCGGTCAGTCCTTGCGACGCTTTCGAGCGAGCAGCTGGTTGACCGTCGACCCGTCCGACCCATCGTCGTCGGACGAATCGGGCACAACCGGTGGCGCCGTCGGTGGTGCTGTCGGTGGTGAGGATGCGATGACCACAGGAGGCGACACCGGTTGACGAGTTGGTGGGCGAGCGGCAGGCTCGGCCATCTTCGGGAGGCGATCCTTCAGCTGGGCGACGGTGGACGCTGCCTTGTCGGCGCCGACGGCGAGTGTGCCTCGCCGCCAGGCCAGCCGTGAGACGGCGACGGCGATCGGCCAGGCGAGCAGAGCGAAGAGGAGGAGCCAGGGAGTGAGGTCGATGCTGCGACTTCCGGCAACGGTGCCCTCGGGAGCGAAGAGATCGGCTGCGATCGGGTCGATTCGGCCGCCGGTCCGATCGGCAACACGTTCCATCTGCACACGATCGGTCGGACGAGGGGCGTACTCGGCCGGGTAGGAACGCGTGGTGAGTCCGACGCCGGACCACACCGTCTCGTCCCCGTCGGTCACGTTGGCTCCCACGGCATAGGTGCCTGCCTCGGAGATCGACACCGTGGCGGCAAATGTCGAGCCGTCGATTCGTTCGAGCGGGACGGCGGTCGAGCTGCCGTCGGGCCCGGCGACGCTCGCAGTCGCGACGGCATCGGCCGGCCAATCGTCGGCCCCTTCGAGCCGAAGCTGGAGCTGGCCGTCGACGACTCGAGCGATGATCCCACCACCGTCACCGACGACCGGGAAGGTGTCCTTGACGACCCCGGCCCAGAACGTGGGTGCCCCGTCCCACGCAGCCCATGGAGTCGCCCAGCGCTCACCGCCGTCACTCGTCCACGCCGTCACTCGACCGAGCCCGGCCTGCCACGAGGCGAGCAAGGGATCCTCGTCGGGACCGATACGCAGGTCGACGCGTGCCGTGGGCTTGGCCGTGGTGGCGATGTAACCCTCGAGCACCGGGGACTCGGTGAGATCTCGCACCGTGGCGCTGGCCGAAGCCAGGATCGGAAAGAACTCGCCCTCGTTGACGAAGTCACGCGAGGCGATCACGGCTTCCTGCACGATGAGGTCGGGGATCTGATCGAGATTCTTCCCGGGGTAATAGCGACCGCCGCCTGCTTCGGCGATCGGCCGGAGGTCGTCGGCTGCGCCCTCGCCGGTGGCAACGACCGAGACCGTGATGCCCTCGGCGTAGAGATCGGCCGCCTGATCGGCGATCGTCGCCAGATGGCTCGGATCGGTGAAGCCGTCGCTGAAGAAGATGATGTGCTTGAGGCTGGCGTCGGAGGCGCGCAGGGCCTCGGCCGCGGTCAGCAGGCCGGTGTCGAGGAAGGTGGGACCGTCGGGAACGATCGCATCGAGACCGTCGTCGATCACGTCTTGGCCGGGCGATGCCTGGAGGTCGATCAGCCAGCTGTCGTTGGCATCCATCGACAGCACGCCGACCTCATCGGTGGCAGCGAGGGCGGCGATGGCCCGAGCTGCGGCGTTACGGGCAATGGCCGTCTTCGAAATCCCGCCGTCGATGCGGTTGCCGCCGCCCATGCCATTTTGGCCCTCCTCGTCGCAATGGCAGGCACCCATCGAACCGCTGGAGTCGATGGCGAGCACCTCGGCGACCGTCTGGCGACGAAGTGGGTCGGTGATCTCGCTGATGACAGGAAGGATCTCCTCGAGGGCAGAATCTCGGTAGCCACCGAGCGCGTACGAATGCGTTCCGCCGATCACGAGCAGACCACGGCCGAGGTCACGCACGGATGCGGTGATCGCATCGATCTGGGCATCGGACAGGTCTCGACGATCGACATCGATCATCACGATCGAGGCATACCGGGTCAGCTCGTCGATGGCGGGTACCCGACCGGGGGTGACCACATCGTGAGCGATGCCGGCGGCATCGAGCGCCGACACCATCGCCGTGCCGACATCGCTGCGGCCCTCGATGATCAACACTCGCTCGGCCCCGGCAACCGGCACCGCGGCGTAACCGACGTCGTTGGCCGAGATGTCGTCACCGGCGGCGTCGACCACAGCCTGATACCGCAACACACCCTGATCGTCGGCCACGTCGGTGAACCGCACCGTGTTGGCTCCGGCCTCGAGATCGACCGGACGGGCCTCGACGACGTTCCCGTCTCGACTGAGCGTGACGACCGCCGGCCCAGCTGTCGGTGCGACCACTCGGACGTCGATCGTCACCTGTTCGCCATCGCGTGCGAGCGACGGCGCATCGACACCGGCGACCGCGAGGTCACCGCCGATCGACGCCTCGATGACGATCACGTCGACCGGGATCTGGTCGTCGGCGAGGCGGTCGACCTCGTCGTCGACGTCGCCGGTGGTCGCACGGCCATCGCTGATCAGGACCAGCCGCTTCCTCGCATCGTTGGGCAGCGCTGCTGCGCCCAGGCGGAGAGCAGCCGACAGGTCGGTGCCTGCGGGATCGATCGTGACGCTCAGTCCGGCGAACGACGGCTCGTCACGCACCAACTGTTCGAGTCTGGCGTCTCGGCCGAAGACGACGATACCGGCGAGATCACTCTCGGGCCTGGCCAGCAGCGCTTCCCTGACGGTCGCAACGGCCGAGGCCGAACCGGCCGCACCCATCGAGTCACTGGCGTCGATCAAGAACATCGTGGCCACTCGGTCGGTCGATCGAGTGATCGTGGGGCTGATCAACGAGGCGATCAGGGCTGCGGCCACCAGGCCACGCAGCACCAGGGCGACTTGCCACTGACGGGGCGAGACGCCGCGTCGACGGTTGGCGAGCAGCACCTCGGCGGCCAGGACGGCCAGCAGGATCAGGATCGGCACGGTGCGCCATGGGAGCTGCCCGACCTGGTCGGCCAATTCCGAGCCCTCGAAGGCCGCTTCGAACGGCAGGTCGGGCACCGGGTTGATCGCCGATTCGGCCCGATCGATCCCCACGGCGATGGTCACCGGCTGGCGACCGTCCTGTTCGACCCGCCAGAAACCGACGAGGTCGGCGGCGGGATACGACGAACCCGGCGGCACCGTCTCGCTGGTGCCGGCCGGTGAGGTGATGGTTGCTTCGATCTGGGGGTCGATCGGGAGGTCGGCACCAACTGGCAGCCGGGCTGGGGGCGAGATGCGCTCGGCGACGTCGCCGAGCATGCGATCGAAAAGGACCGGGAACGCCGCCTGGAGCGGGAGGGTCGACTGGTCGAGGTCGAACGCCAAGTAGGCCGTCTTGCCCGACGGACCATCCAGCAGAACGAGCAGGGGCGCATTCTCGGCCCCGAGGACCACCTCGGCGTCTGCCGGAACAACCAGCCGCTGGGATTCGGCGATGCCGACCTGTGACAGGTCGAGGTCTTGGACGAGCGGGATGTCGGAGCGGATCAGGCTGAGGATCGGGCGCTCCACCATGCCCTCGGCCTCGATCCCACGTAGGCCGCCCGGTGGGGCGATGGCGACGAGGGGAATCGGTTCGGCGTCGGCGGGGACTGCCACGCCGGCGACGACGACAGCGTCGACCTCGGGAGGCAGTTCCGCCGGATAGGTCTCGGCTCGGGTGATGACGAGGCCGGGGTTGGCACCGAGCGCGGCAGCGATGAAGGCGTCGTCAGGGCCGACCCAGAGGACATCGAGTTCTGGTCGGCGCGAGACGGTGGCAACCGCTCGGTCGTCGATCGACAGGGCGTCTTCACCCTCGAGGAACGCCTCGATGAGCTCGCCGGGCGGGACCGGCAACGCAAGGTTGACCACGCCACCGGCATCCAGCTCGACCGTGGTTCTCGCCGAGGTGACGCCGTCGACGTCGATGCGAAGCGACTGGGTCGCGGCCGGACCACCGAAGTGGACCACGGTGACCCGGGCGATCAGGCCGCCGTCGGCAGGTTCGACGCTGAGCTGGGTGATCCCACGATTGGTCGCCGACGTCCCGACACGTTCGTAGCGAGTGCCGACCGGGGCGGCACGAAGATCGGCGTCGCTCACGCCGCCATCGGAGATGAGCACGACCCGACTCGGGGTGTCGCCAGTGTCGAGCCCCGATGCCAGAGCAAAGGCTCCGGCGAAGTCGGCACCGCCATCACCGGCGGCGAGGCGGCCCAAGGCTCCGTCGAAGGCATCGACGTCGGCCGAGTGCGAGACCAGGGCCCGGGCTCTCGGTCCGGCGACGATCAGGCTGGCTTCTCCGCCCTCGGGGACCTGGCGGCGCAACTCGGAGGCCCGGTCGATGGCGCTGGCCAGGCGGTCGGGGTCGCCGTCGGTCGCCCGCATGGACGCAGAGGTGTCGATCACGAACACGGTGTGATCGGCCAGTGGAAGGTCGGTGATCTGGACCGGACGAGCAGCCAGGATGGCGAGAAGGAGCGAGGCGAGCACCTGGGCGGCCAGGAGCCAGCTCGGGATGAGTCGTTGCCAGGGGCTGGCGGCGGTGACCGGGATTTCGACCTTGCGCCACAGGAACACCGCCGAGACGGCCGCCTGGATCCGTCGTGGACGCAGGATGTGCAGCGCGATGATCGGGAGGGCCAGCAGGCCCCACAGGAGTCCGGCCGGGTTGGCGAGTCCCCAACTTCCGAGGTTCATCGCAGCACGCCGGCGTCTCGGCTGCGGCCGAGCAACACCGCTTCGAGGTCGTCGGTGGTCAGGGTGCGGAGGTAACCGCCGCCGACTGCCCGGACGCGGTGGGCGACGTCGTCGACCCACGATGCTGCGAGCTTGCGATAGTCCTCGAGCGCACGAGCCGACAGCGACACCTCGAGCCGCTCACCGGATTCGGCATCGATCAGTTCGAGGTCGCCCGACAGATCCGGATCGAGATCGGTGGGGTCGAGGAGGTGGACGACGACGAACTCGCCCCGGCGAGCGGGAAGCCGTGAGATACCGGCGTCCCATTCCGGGGTGAGGAGATCGGAGATGACGATGGTCATTCCCGGTGGGCCGGGTTGGGCCAGCACCCGATCGGCGGCGAAAGACAGCCCCGTCTCGCCACCCGCCTCGAGCTGGGCAAGATGGCCGAACAGTGCCTTCGTCGCCGATCGACCTCGGAAGCGTGGGCCGACTGCCATCGAGGGAAATGGGTGCACGGTGACCACGTCTCGGCGCACGAGCGCGGAGAAGCCGAGTGCAGCAGCAACCTCTTTGGCCCGCTGCAGCTTCGCTCCCTCCATCGAACCCGAGGTGTCGATCAGGATCCGGAGCATCAGGTCGTCTTCGGCGTCGAAGAGTTTGATCAGGAGCCGATCGAGCCGAGCCAGGGCGCTGATGTCGAGGCGGCGCAGATCGTCTCCCGGGTAGTACTCACGAAAGTCGGCGAAGTCGAGCGAGGCCCCGTGACGCGGTGAACGGTGCTCACCGGCGAGACCGCCGACGAGACGGCGACGATTGACCAGCTGCAGCCGTTCGAGTCGGGCGAGGAGGCGGGGCGAGACGAGGTCGTCGCCGTCGGTGGTGATCACGGGGCGCCGCGCACACCGGAGGTGGGAGCAGGAACCGCCTCGAGCACGGTGGTGATGAGATCGTCGGCCGTGGTGGCGTCGGCGGTCGCCTCGTAGCCGACGACCAGACGGTGCCTCATCGCGGCGGGGGCCATCGCACGGATGTCGTCGATCGAGACCGACGGTCGTCCGTCGAGAATGGCTCGTGCCTTGCCGGACAGGATCATCGCCTGTGCGCCTCGGGGCGAGGCACCGAAGCGAACGTAACGACGAACGGGATCGGGCGCCGATTCCTGATCCGGATGTGTGGCGATGACCAGGTCGACCGCGTGGCGTACCACGTGGTCGGGCACCGGCACCTCACGGGTCAGGGCGATCATCGCTCGGAGCGTCGGAGCATCGCAGACGGTGTCGGGTACCGGCGACGCCGCACCGGTCGTGCGCTCGATCACGGTGACGAGGTCGTCGGCCGAGGGGAACGGCACGATGGTCTTCAGCAGGAACCGGTCGAGCTGGGCCTCGGGCAGCGGATAGGTGCCCTCCATCTCGAGCGGGTTCTGGGTGGCCATCACCATGAACGGGCGGGGTAGCGGACGGGTCTGGCCGGCAACGGTGACCGACCGCTCCTGCATGGCTTCGAGCATGGCCGCCTGGGTCTTGGGCGTCGCCCGGTTGACCTCGTCGGCGAGAACGAGGTTGGCGGTGATCGGGCCCGGCCGGAACTCGAGAACCCGCGAACCGTCATCACCCTGCTGGAGAATCTGGGTACCGACGATGTCGGACGGCATGAGGTCGGGCGTGAACTGGATTCTCGACCACGGCATGTCGACGGTCTCGGCGAGCGTCTTCAGCAGCTGGGTCTTGCCGAGTCCGGGTACGCCTTCGAGCAGGACATGCCCCTCGGCGAGCAGGCAGCGAAGGACATCGTCGATCAGATCCTTCTGCCCGACGATGACCCGCCCCACCTGCTGGGCGATGGCGTTGGCGTGTCCGGCACATTCTTCGGGGGTCATGGTGTCTTTCTGGCGTTCGAGAGCGGACTACTGAGAGAGCAGATCGAAATAGGAACCGACGAGCTGTTGCTGACTCGGTGGGAGCTGGCTGTTGGCTGCGGCGTTGGTGGCACGTGTGGCGTAGTCGCCGACGACATCGGCGAGAGGAACTCGGGCGGGGCCTGCGGTGGTCGGGCCATCGCCCTGGCCCACCACTTCGCCCGGAGCGCCGGTGGATGAACCGCCGAGCGGCGTGTCTTCTCCAGGATTGAGCACGAGCGGATCCACGATCGTTGCGCCGTCGTTGGTGTCGGACCGATCTTGATCGGTGCCGCCGGGGGTTCCGACCCCACCTTGGCCGGCACCAGAGCCACCCGAGGCTCCACCGACATTGCCCGAGGCCCCACTGCCACCCTGACCGCCGCTCCCCTGTCCGGCACCCTGACCCTGCCCTTCCCCTTGGCCCTGCCCTTGTCCCTGGCCCTGCCCTTGTCCCTGGCCTTCGCCTTGACCTTCTCCCTGCCCTTCGCCCTGACCCTGACCGAGTTGGGCTTGTGCCTGTTGCAGGGATTGGGCGGCGGCAGAGGTTGCGAGCTGAGATGCAACAGCGTCGGAGGCGAGTCCTTGGGCCAACGCCGCTTCGCCGAGGGCCGCAGCGGCGGCGGCGGTGTCGCCCGCCTCGAGTGCGGCGGCGGCATCGGCGAGCGCAGCAGCCACATCGGGATTGCCGACGGCCTGGGTCGCAGCGAGGCTCTCGAGCCGTTCGGCCAAGGCCGCCTGTTCCTCCTCGCTCATCGACTCGACCCCTTCCGCCAGCGCCTCGAGTTGTTCTTCGGCGGTTTCGCCTTCGGCCGCGATCGGTCGTTCGCCGACCCCGGCATCGAGGCCTTCGACCGCAGCACGTCGCGAGGCGAAGTCGTCGGGCTTGGACTGTTCGAGCAACTCCTGTGCCTCGGCCAGCAGCTCCTGTGCCTCGGCCAGATCGTCTGCTTCTCGCAGTTCCTCGACGAGTTCTCGAAGCTCGTCGGCCAGCGCTTCGGTGTTCGGGTCTTCGGCCAGTTCCGCGGCTTCGATCTCGAGGTCATCGGCCACCGCATCGATCAGCGCCTGGGCCTGCTCGCGATCTTCCCTCACATCGTCTTGCGGGTTCGGGGCGAAGGCCATCGCGATCGAGGCGAGTCCCAGGACTCCTGCCACCACCCACCGTCGACCCATCGACGGCAGCGGTGCTGCTTCGTCGGGAGATGCAAGGCTCCCGAGCCGCTCGGCCCGAGCCCTGATCCGATCACCGAACGGTCCCGGCAGGTCGGCAAACTGGAGCGCTGCGGTGAAGCTGTCTCTGGTGTCGAGCCCCCGATCGGCGGCAACGGCGACGGTGGTGTCTTCCAGCCGTTGCACCAGCGCCGCGATCACGATCACCACGAGTGCTCCGATGACCAGTGCCAGCGCAACCGGCTCGGGCCAGGCCCACGGGGCGAGAAACCCGAGCAAAACCACACCGGCGGCCATGGCGAGGATCATCGGCGCCATCCAACCGAGCGTGGCGAGGGTCCACACCAACCGGAGCCGGCGGCGAAGCCGGGCGAGGAACGGCATCATGTGGAATGCAGCTCTCGGCTCGGGGCTCGCATACGGCGCACCGCAGCGATGGCCAAGACCACGGCGACGAACAGCTGGGTCAGGAGTCCGCGGGCCCAAATCGGAAGGCCATCGAGGCCCTCGAGCTGGACCTGCTGTCCGGTGTTCTGGTCGAACGCTATCCCGCCTTCGATCCACACCTCACTGCCGAACTGGCTCTCGAGGAAGATCTCCTTGATCGGGCTGAACGGGCCGTCGCCGGCACCACCGAGGTCGCCGGCCGCGTCGGCGATGGCCACGAACGGGTTCGGATAGAGCGCCTCCATCCGGGGCTCGGCGATATCGGTTCCGCGTGAGCTGTCGACGACGACCAGCACGAGCATGCCGACCAGGGTGCCGAGGGTGAGCGCCAGGATCAGGCCGTAGGCAGCGAGCGTGGCCGTCTGCGTCCGCTTGAAGATCGCCGAGCAGGCGACACCCATCACGGCCAACAGGAATCCGGTGGCCATGAGGGTGAAGAGGGCGAGGATCACCTGTTGGAGGGAGATCCCGCCGACCAGATAGGGGACGGCCATCACCGGAAACGACGCGACGAGCAACAGCAACACGAAGCTCGACGACGACAGCACCTTGCCGATGAAGATGGAGGTCGGTGACATCAGCGTCACCTGGAGCGGGATCAGGGTCTGGCGATCACGTTCGCCGGCGATCGCGCCGGCGGAGATGCCGGGAATGATGAACAGCAGCACCGTCATCTGCGCCGCCAGCACCCACTCGAACATCGAACGACCAACTCGTGTGGTGAGCGCCTGCATCGGATCGTTGTTGAACACCTGCGCCGTCTCGGTCCCCTTGTAGACCACGTACATCACGAGCACGAGAAGTCCGAGGTACAGCGACATCAAGATCATCGACCGCATCGAGCGACTTCGCTGGCGAAGCTCACGATCGAAGACCGGGTTCAACTGTTGGAGGCTGAGGATGCTCACTGCACGATCCCTTGGGTGATCTTGAGGAACAGGTCTTCGAGGTCGTGTGTCGCAACCGTGAACTCGGCGATGTCCGCGCCCTCACCGACCAGCTTGCGAAGCAGGGTGGCCTGTTCGTGCTCGTCGGCCACGGGGTACTCGGCGGTCGCGCCGCCGACGAACGTGACCTTGACGACACGGCCGCTGCCCAGCTGGTCGAGGATCGCCCGGGGGGCACCGGAGGCCAGCAACCGGCCGGCCTCGATCACGGCGATGTCGGTACACATCTGCTGGAGCTCGGCGAGAATGTGGGAGCTGATCAGGATGGTCTTGCCCATCTTCACCAGCTCGAGCAGCAACTCTCTGAACTCGATGCGGGCACGGGGGTCGAGACCGGAAGCCGGCTCGTCGAGGATCAACAGCTGTGGGTCGTGCACCATCGAGCGGGCGAGCGACAGTCGCTGTTTCATGCCTCTCGACAGTCCATCGACCATGGCGTCGGCCTTGACGTCGAGGTCGACCAATTCGAGCAGGCCGGGAATCAGTTCGCTCCACTCGTCGCGAGGAACGCCGTAGGCGGCAGCGTGGAACTCGAGGTATTCGTCGACACGGAGACGGTCGTAGACCCCCATCACGTCGGGCATGTACCCCATGCAACGTCGCACCTCTTTGGACTGTTTGATCGGGTCGAACCCACAGACCGACGCCGTGCCGGCGGTCGGGATCAGGAGGGTGGCGAGAATGGCGAACGTGGTCGACTTGCCTGCACCGTTCGGCCCGATGATCCCGTAGACCGCCCCCTTGGGCACGTCGAGATCGAGCCGGTCGAGCGCAGTGAGTTGGCCGTACTTCTTCGTGAGTCCTCGGGTGGAGATCACCATGTCGGTGTTCGGCCGCAGCGGATCGAGCAGCTGGGCTGCCGGAGCGACCGGTGGCGCTGACGGTTCGGGAAGATCAGGCATCGGGGTCGGCCTCCTCGGAAGTCGTCGAACCGAACGGGATCACCGAGTCGTCGGCGGCCGCCACTCTCAGTCC
>RCMY010001586.1_pt1 | contig 22033 bp, 20 predicted proteins | sample 2041341 | NCBI WGS metagenome assembly RCMY01 (sample SAMN09708234, study PRJNA481090) | Marine sediment metagenome, whole genome shotgun sequencing project.
GCCCAGGAACGCATGCGCGAATTGCAGCAACAAAACCTGACACGCGCGCAGGCACTGGAAACGGTCAGTCAGGAAATGGGCCACTTCAGACCCGACATCACCGAGACTTACCTGCGGTGATGTTAATCATCATCGTGATGCTTTTGCTGGGCGCGCTGGCGTATTTCGCCTACCACCTGGCCTTTGCCTACATCGATCAGTTTATCCTGGTGAAGGTCGCGCCAAATGACGGAAGTGCGATGATCACGGGGTGGGAGCTCCTGATCTATGGCTGGCCGTTTATGGTGATTGGCGCATTACTGGCACTGATTGTCCTGCCGGTTGTAACCCGATCGTATCGGGCGGCGAATCATGCGGACTTGAAACGCGCCATTGATCGCGAACGGACTACTGCACAGCTGGCTCAGACCAATGCAAGGGACGCGCATATCACTGCTTGCAACATCGTCAAGGTCGATTACGCCGAGAGATTACGAGACTTAACCGAGCAAGAAGCGGCGCACGATCAGGCTGTGCTGTTATTCGAAGCACAGCGCAAGGCGTTCGCTAGCCGGGTTGAATTGTTCGAAGCGAAATTAGCGCGCGCTGCCGAAGACGTTGAGAAAGGCTATGGCCGCATCCGCTAGACACCGCAAGAAAACTGAGAAGCTTAAAGCCGAGCTCGAGCAATTGACGTCTTCCGAGAAGACAGCGGATCACCTGCACCACGACGACGCGCACCAGAAGAAAAAAGATGGCTAATCACGCGCTTGTTGGTCAGCAGAACTGAATAGGGACGAGCAAAATATCGATAGTTGCCAACAGTTGGTAGAGTAACGCATAAAGGAGCGATTCATATGGGCTATGCGGTAGGCGATCATTTTGATCAATTTATCCGTGATCAGGTAAAAGCCGGCCGTTATAACAATGGCAGCGAAGTCATGCGTGAAGGTCTGCGCCTTGTTGAAGCGCGCGAAGCAAAACTGATGGCATTAAAACACGACATTGATGCGGCCCGTGCGCGGGGCGGAAGCTTTACCGATCAAGAGATCGAAGCGGCCCTGGCCGCCGACACCGAATAAGCACGTTTTTTATGTATCAGCTGCGTTATTCGGCCCAAGCCAAAGACGACCTGATTGCGATTAAAATATTCATCACCAAAGAAAGCTGGTTTGCGAAAGTGGCCTTGCAATTCACCGGCAAGCTGCGAGAACGCTGCCGGAAGCTGGCGGCGCTTAAATCGAAAATGGGACGCGAGCGGCCAGAGCTGGGGGAAATATCCGCAGTTTTCCCTACGGGAATTATGTGATTTTTTTGTGTATAACGGCAACCGCCTGGACGTTGTGACAATCACCGAAGGGCATCGAGACATCGGGGCGCTGTTTCATCCTCAAGACCAGTGACAGGGGAGGGCGCTGTCGACGCTCAAATAGCGAAACTCACACCACCAGGCCATACGATAGGCCAGGTTAATTGTCGTCTAATACCCTCAATGCCTACCATCCTAAAAGGGCCACAGGCTGTGGCCCTTTTAACAGTGGTTTGGCGAATTGTTGTGTGAATAAGCGTGAGCAAGCACTACGCGATAATCCAAAACTCCGCGAAGCTTAGCGGGTAGGACAAGCCAAACCACAAACAATACTTGAAGATGCGGTCCACTATGGATAACATAATATCCATTAGCTAACAATTGATACTGGCCTTATGCCTGTAAAAACGCCGCGCTTCCACGTGCGATTGGGTGACAAGCGCACCACGGTCAGTATTGATCGTACACTGGCTGAATTAATGGCATTGAAACTGGGTGAGCAGCCTTACAGTGAAGAGGCGCACCAGGCCATTCGTCTCTGGCTGCAGGACAAACTCGATGAGGCAAACGATCCGGGCCGGTATAAGGTGAGCCAATGGCTGCAGTCTGAAATTATTCACGGGCTGGTGGATAAAAAAGTATCCGAACTATACGAGCGTTGGCTTGATAGCGCGATAAAATAATATGCACACTTGCTGATGCGCGATGCCCAACCATTTTTGCCCATGTTAACGCTCAATGCCTTATTTATGCGTGATCTGATGGCGGCAAATTCTCCTTGTTTTGCACTGGGGTATGTTGAAGAGCGGCAATCTATCGGTGGCTTTTTGGCGTTGCGGCCAGCGCAGGCGATTCCATCGACATCGACCCAGCACGATTTCTACTTCGGCCATTCTGTACTGTGACTCGATGGGTGTCCGGTACTGCATTTCGCCTTTGAATTTTACGATTATGCGCGGTATCAATAAACCGATTGGCATCTCCGACTATGAACTCACCCGCGCATTACCCAAGGAGTTGTAATCCAACGTGCCTAATATTGATATGTTAGAGACGAAACGTAGTGGTGATATTGATGATAGCAGCGACATTGAGAAAAAGATTGACTTGTGACAATTGTCGCTTGTAATCTACTTCACTTGATGTTCGAAATATCGTTGATTGAATCGATTCCGCGAAAAAGAGAATCGTCGAAAATAAAACCAAAATTAGATCGATAAGCCCGAATTGTTTTATTGCTGACTTCGATTCTACTGAAATTATAGATCAATCGAGCCAACGCGTTTACTGGTTGCATAGGCAGCACGGTGATTTAGGCAGTGCATATGCAGTTGATGTACCTGACAATTGGCCCGTTTTTACTCGAGGGAGAAAAGACCTCGAAAGTTGAATTAGAAGATTACATGATAGAAAAAAATAACAAGTATGCCTGTTAAAAACCCGCTACACCCCGGCAAGCAGATACGCGTCAACTATTTGGAGAATTTGGGCCTGACAGTGACAACAGCAGCCAAAGCATTGGGCGTGACGCGACAGACCCTGAATAACCTTGTCAATGAAAAGTCCGCGGTTTCACCGGAAATGGCGGTACGTTTGGAAAAAATTGGCTGGGGAACGGCTGATGACTGGCTGTGTTTACAGATGGCCTACGATCTGAGCAAAGCTAGGTTGCGCACGGATCGAATTAATGTCCATCCTATTTGCAGCCTCGAATAATAAATGATGGATTAGGGTGGCTTAAAAGCCAGTTAAATTCCAAACAATTGAATTGAGAAAACGGCAGAACGTATTCTTGAAAAAAAAAGAAGTTATTGACGGTAAGAATAACTCGGTAGTCAGGAGAATATTTTGAAAAGGATTAAGTATTGCTTATATGTCTTTGCCCTGTCGGCGCTATTATCTAGCTGTACGATGCAGCAGTTCAATGAAATTGTAGATCCGCACATCGGAAAAATCGTTGGCTGTATAGGAGGGGCCATCGCTGGTGCAGCAATCAAAGGGGAAAAGGGTGCCTATTGGGGCTGTGCCGCCGGAATGGCATTAGGAACCTACTATGATTTTCGTAAAAATCGGATAAAGGAAGTCGCAAAACAGGCGAATATGGACGTAGCGTTTGATGAAGTGGAAGTTACTACAATCGTCGATTCTCCAGCAGGTGTCTCTGAAAGTTCTAAATTACTCTCTTCCAGTTTGGTGAGTGAATCAATGTTCAATAGCGGCGCAATATCGCCAAACGTGAAACCCACAAGGGCATTCCACGAAATGGCAAAGGCCTATGCGGTAACTGGGGCAAAAATCATGATCATTGGGCACTCTGATTCGCAAGGGAACGCCTCTTTCAATCAACGCCTTAGTGAGAAAAGAGCTGTTTCGATCGCGAATATTTTCTCTGCTGGTGGAGTGGATAAAAATGATGTTTATTACCAAGGAGTAGGAGAGTCACAACCGATCGCATCTAACCTGACTGAACAAGGTAGGGCTCTTAATAGAAGAGTTGAAATAGTTGAACTTGGCGCCTCCGCTAAGCGTAATGAAAAGGGGAAAACCTTAGCACAGGCAGATAAAGCGCAAAAATTAACAGAGAAGGGGACGGATCAGCTGCTAACAGCGTATACGATCAAGCAGAAAGAAAACATACGTAACGTCAAATACAGGGAACCAGAATCACCTCAGCGCAAACCCCCATTGGCGCCAAGTAGAACCAAAGTGCTCGATCTAGGAGGGGCTACGACTACATCAAAGGACTCACGTATATTTAAAGTCTTGGGTGAGGCAGAGCCCGCAAAGTTTACTTTTGGTCTTTTCAGCAAGGCACAAGCAGATGATGTAGCGACAACCTACAATTGCAGTGCTGTACAACCGGCAGTCACTGGTGAACTAAAAAAATATAGCAGTGGTCGCGCGGTTAAGCATAACACTGCAAAATTCTTACCCGGTATGAACAAATCTGTCTGGTCGGGCTACATCAGCAATTATTATGTCTCAATAGCACCTGTTGGTGTACTGCGAGATAATTTTCGTATTACGCAACCACCCGAAATAAGTATCTATACAGTTGATGAGAAAAAAAATATAGCAAAAAATTCGTTATTCAAAGTCAATACCATCGCGGAAACGTATGAAGGCAAACATGGATTTCTCTACAGGCTATATACCACGTCAGCAGAATCGACCATTGAATGTATGGATATCGCAATGCCAAGAAAAGCAGGGCAATTCGTTGCTTATGATGGAGAGGTCTACTACCAAGATGGTACGGTAAAACGTGTTGTGGGCTTTAAACCAAAAAGACTACAGATCTGAATAAATTTGGATTTACATCAATAATTTCACCCTGGTGATGGGGTTTAAATTGATCTGTAGATGAGTGTGAGTTTACAAATAGGAGCGAACGATAACGATGGAAGGCATATACGACTTAATAAGATCAAATTTGACCATAGTGATGGTATTTTTAGCTATCCTATTGCTCCTGTGGTTTGTTAGTTCACGCAAAGAGGAGCTCAAGTTTCTATTATTGGATTTACGTTATAGCTTGCCCCTGATAGGGAAAGTTGCTCGGTTGTCAAAAGATTATCAGAGTACAAAAACCAAGAATGGAATATTGTGGTGGAATAGCGAGGATTCGTTATGCGCAGACTATGCGACATACTATGAAAAAGTAGACAAGAATGCTGACTTCTACGATCAATGCCAGAGTTACTTGTCTAAAGTTGATGAGCGAGGTAGAAGCGAGCTGCATCTATTCGGTTGGCTACTTATCTTCGCCCTGGTCTTAGTAGAGGCTATGGGTTTCAGCTATGTTCTAGCAGGATTCACTATTCCCGGTGCGTCGGAAGATACACAACGAATAGGGGCATTGGGGATTGCATTTCTTGTGTCGGTACTTTTGGTCGCATTTACCCACCAAACCGGGCATGAGTGGCATGCTAATTCGCTTATTGGGAAAGCTAAAAAATGGTGGCAACAGGATCAACAGCACGTTGACAAACCCGTGCCATGTCGCGGCGACAATAGAGTTGGCCTTCACAATGACAGCGAAGACGATGAACACCCTCAATGGAAACAGCTGCTCACTCGTATAGAAAACGTTAATACAGATGTTACTCCTTCGTACAAGATTACAGTTTTCACATTCATTCTGATTACAATTGTTGCTATAGGTGCAACATACGTTCGTGGTCAAGTTCTAAATGAAATGCTGATTGACGAACAATCCATGGCGATGAAAGGCTCTGAGCCTTTTGATCGTGACCCCTTCTCAGAAACATCACAGCTCCCAGGGGAACTTGTAAACATCCAGAAAGAAGCAGATAACAAGGCGACCATAGATATCATTGATGCGCAGCGCAAGGGCGGATGGGCCACTTTCATTGTACTAGCAGTGATATTTGTTTTCCTGCAGATATTTGGGATTCTTATTGGATATAAGACTGGATTTGCAGGGAAGGAGTCGGCAGTAGCCAAAACATTTCTGTGGAATTTTAATACGCGAGATCAGTTTGAGGCATTCTACAATCGAAAAAAGCAGCAAATTGCTCGTGTTTCTCAGAAAAGACTCTCCGCCTTGCAGCAAAAACTTGCTCAGCGGGCAAATATGCTCGCTACAGACCAGAAACTCAATGCTCTTGCTGCTACCTCAGGTGAAAGAAGATTTCTAGACTACGCCACAGATGCGGTCGCCAGTGAGAGCGATCATGACTACACAGTCATTAAGGATGATCATGATCATCGTAAGAATGTTGAGATGCTAAAAGTAAATAAACTTGAGGAAACACAGAAGAAAGAAAGTTTAGAGGAAATGAAAGCACGCATTCGACAAGAAGAGATCGAAAAGATTAAATCTGAGGCTAACATGAATGATAGCGTTGATAGAGAAGCCCTTGAAGCTGAGTTACGCGAAAATATCAGACGTGAAGAGTTGGAAAAGCTAAGTAATACAAACAATTCTCCAACATCATGAATGTATACCGAAACGCTACTACGCCGAAGAAATATATGAGCATACGCTATTTTATTCTGTGTGTGGTACTTGTCACTTCCAATGCGGTTGCCAAGATACGGAATGACGTACCGAGTTGCTATGCAGCGTATAAAATAAATGCTCCCACTAACAATGGTATGTCCTCCAGGGAGCTATTTGTTGTAGTAGATGGAACATTTGAACCTGATGAGAAATTGAAAAGGCATGTGTACTCCAAAATAGTGAACATGCTCCGGCCATCAGATAGCGTAAGTTTTATCAGCTTCTCAACCTATATCGATGATAAATATACAAACCTTCAATTTGCAGGAAAATACGAGGCCCTCTTAAGCAAACAACAAAGAAATTCTATTTCGAAGAGAACGCTAAAAAAGTTTGATCGCTGTATGGAAAAACAACGAAATTTTATTAAAAGTGGCATCGGCAATGCGCTTAATCGCTCTTTCAAAACTGAGGGAGAAGAGATACCTTATAGCGAAATAGTCGGAAACTTAAGTACCGTGGTCAGCACACTGGTTTCCGTATCAAATAGCCCTAAAAAAACGATGTTACTCGTTTCGGATATGTTGGAGAACTCTGAGATAACTACGTTTTACTCAAGAGGAAACTTAAGAGTAATTAACGCTGAAAACGAGATATCCAAAATCGAAAAGGCGAACATGTTTGCAAGGCTAGAAAATGTAAATATCTATGTGGTCGGAGGGGCTTGGAAAGCACCGACAACAAGAGATGGTATGCGAGCAAGCACGGCAATCAAAGCACTTGGTGATTTTTGGAGGCTATACTTTGGTCGTTCAGGAGCTGAACTGGTGGAGCTCGGCCAGCCTCATCTTATAAATGAGCTGGAGTGACTGTATATAAAAATAAAAAATAGGCTTGCAAGAAGAAGCGCAAAACCAAATATATTCTTGGTATGCATATGCTTATCACAAGCACTTCTCCTACCTTCTTCAATAGGATCTGAATCTCAATGTAACATTGATTGTGCAAGAGAAGCGTATCGATATTCAGTGTTAGCTGCTGCTGCTTATGATGCACCTGAAGAGCTGTCCATAAGCCTTCCAGACAGAAATGGTGGGATCGAGCGCTGGCAGAAAATATATAGCTTTCCAAATGATTTAGAATCACGGATTCGCTATTGTAAACTCCACGTACCACTGCAATATGAGCAGTGTGGTAAATCAAACTTTTTTGTGACAGTTTATGAAAGCTCATCTCAAAAGGAAACTGTAATATCGTTCCGAGGAACCGTTGGCGCGACTCCTAGAGATTGGGAGCAAAACATCAATTTATTAGAGGCCAATTGGTACTATAGAATTGCAGATTTAATAACAAAAGAAATAATCGAAAAAGAGCGTGGGAACTTTGTAGTAACGGGGCACTCCCTGGGTGGCGCCTTGGCGATGCGAGCGGGATGGACGCATGGCCTTTCTTTTTACGCATTTAACCCTGGTAGACCAGAAGTGTCGGACACTTTTAGAAGAGCCGTAAATCAAAAAATATATAGAGTTTACGATACTACGACAGGAACACGAGAAGCAATCTGGAGCGCCGTTGACTTTTTAGGGGTTTCCGAAAATAGAAAGGATAATGATTTCTACACGGTGGGATACTCCCGAGATATTGATGGAGAATCTAGCTCACACCGTTTCAAATTGGCGCTTTTTCTTCATAGAATACAATCAGTCGTAGAGGCCTTTGAGGATATTCTTAAGCTGAATAGAAGCCTCTCATCGATGATATCATATTCCTATTCTAGTTACGTTAATCAAGCAGTAGACTTAAAGGGTACTTATTGTGGCTCTAAAATCAGAGGGAAGTCCGGAAGAGAAATCATTCGTTTTGCCGATGGCAGGTTTTCTACTACAGCAGGTGTAGCGAGTTTTGGCGTGCCGTTTCATGTTGCCCTTATTTCCCAAGCAAGTAAAAATGTATATACCACATCAGATGGTCGAAAGATTGAATTTATGCCCCTGTTCTGTGGAAACAAATTTGTATCCTGGGGGTTGGTGATTGCTTACGACCTGACGAATGACGGAAGGTATATTATTGATAAGCTAGCGGAGGGGCATCGATATTTAGGGTTTGTTAAGACAATGAATCTGAACTTTACGAATGACACGCTGACAATTAAATATAACTATTCCAGCACCATGAATGGTTCACCAAAATCGGCTCGAGCTTTCTCCTATCAGTACAAAGGAGGCTCCTTTTTTCTGATAGAAAACAGGTAAGCAGAAACACTTGTTTTGATAACATTCAGCGCAGGCTCAGTCATTTTAGTATTTCTTGTTGTGGAAATTACCTCGAAGGCGAATTATTAATATGAGCTGTCGAAGATAAAATCACAGTACTTGCTTGAGATTTCGTTTGTGATTTTTTTAGTTCTTGTAGATATTCAGGTGAAAGATTTTGTGATTCAGTATTGCGATACCAATGCCATCTACATGCATGGAGCACTAGACATCTATTTAAAAAAGGGTTGTACTTACGAAGTAAAGCAATATTATGGTGGTTATACCCATCTTGTCGAAGTGGATAGTAGTAGCGGCTCACCCTGGTTGAGTTCGCGCGATATAGTAAGCACTATTAATATAATGGAAGAGGACGGATTGATCAGTATTCAGAAAGAGCCTGTAAAAAAGGAACACAGAAAACCAGGCTAGTTTTTTAATTTATCCGATTGAGTTACTTCGCCTTAGTGCCTTTGATTGGGCTTCCGCAATACTTACAAGAAGTAGTTTTGAAAGAGTCTACCCAATTTTCCTTTTTGCAGTTCCCGCACTTTATTTTTTCTTGAGCCATAATAATACCTGTAAGAAATATTCAGGAGCCTACTTTACTATGCGTACGCATTAGTATCACAAAATTTTAATCGATTTATGCGTTGTGTTCTAGGAAAAATTTTGCCACCAGACACCATTAGTTCACGCAGTCTTTTTGACTAATTTTTCATAGTACACCTGATTCGGTGTCTGCCTGTCAACTGATTGATGCCGCCTATTCAAAATAGCCACAGTACAAGTAAAGTTCAAAAATATAAGAAATATTCTGACAATTTCCACTCCCACGCATCAAGTAAACCGATACAAACGTATCAAGAATCCTAATCTTGCTTCCCTATTGGCAATCAACGGATTTTGTTTACTAAGACTTCATACTGGAGGTTGATATGAACAAGGGAAATCTGGTCGCAATCGTGCTAGCTATTAGCGTCACTGGCAGCGGATGCTCCATCATTGAATCGAGCGGCAGGCTGGGCCGTACTGCCGGCGAAGCCATGGAAGAATACAGTGAAGAAAACGAAGGTGTCATGTCAAGGATGATTGGTGTGGCTGGCAGTATTCACACGAGTGTTGGCGGCGCAGTTGAAAATGCTGCAAAACGTGAGCGAAAAGACAGTGACAAAAACAAGGCTGAAGGAGAATCGAAATGAAAAAGGCACTTGGTAATACAGTAGTATTTGTTGTTCTTTACATACTCTTCATGATTCCAACGTATGTGTTGCCCTATTTAGGCTCAAACTCGTCACTGATTAATGCGGCTGGCGCTGCTTCCGGTGTTGGAATGAACCCGGCTTTCTGGATTCACTTACTATCGCTGCTGGTATTGGTCGCATTGGCCTGGTTCCGAGGAGCCAATATCGGCAAGACATGGCTCATTATATTTCCAATCCTCGCCCTTACGTTTGACCTGATACCAGGGTTAAGTAGCATTCCATTAATTCCGACTATCATGCATTTGTTGGCGATCATTCTGGGTGCGGTTGGAGTCAACGCGGTAAATATACAACAACCCAAAACCAACGTGTGAGAAAGGAGGTACAGCAACAGAAATCTATACTGACATTAATCGCCAAATTCCGGATGGCGCACACGTTTGGAGGCTTGCGCGCCATACCCTGCTGAATCAGCTCCCGTAGGATCAGATTAATATTCCCAACCAAGTCAGTTAACTTTTTCGGCACCAATAAGCTTTGTTCACCACAGTTACTGAAATTCAGTCGTCGGCCAGTAGCAAGCCAGTGCATATTGCTGCGCTGATAGAGACTTTGATTACTTATGCTGATAGCACAATGAGTAGGCGGCTCATACAGATTAAAAAGTTACGTTCGCGCAGAAATCAAACTAAAAAAGATAAAATGTTTTCCAATCGACCCAATTCCCAGCTCAGCATGCCCATAATAGATGACATCGACTGGTAATACATGGAGCCGAAAGGACTAAACGCCCGTGCTTTTGACTGCTTTGCTCAGATGAGCATCATTTTACGATATCAATGTTGCTTGTTGTTGCTAGTCACATCAATCCTGAATGGCTGCACGACCACTGATCTTACAGTCCGTGACGATTCATCCAATTCCGTAGATGCCATGATGCGGGAAGGCGATTACGAGGCGGTTGTTGCCATCATCGATAAGCTTGTGCCGTCTGGCACATATGAGTCTATTGCTCAGCATGTGGAAGCATCATCCGGTCGTGACTTGGCGCTTCGCAAGCTGCCCAGCATCACAAAAAATCACAGCGATCCGCCGCAATGGCAAGCAAATAACTTGGCAGAAGATCTTTATTGGTATCAATACTACGCTGGTTATTATGCCCAGGCTCTGGCAGAACTTGGTCGCTTTGAGGAGGCGCTGGCATTCACTATCGATGTACAGCAGAAAAGTCAGCGTATTTTGTCAGCAGTTAAGCGCATTGACTTATCCATCGCTGAGGAGAAATATATTCCTACGGCACTAGAGATCATATTGCGCGTGGAAATGGTGTCACGATTCGCCTTAGGAGAGCCGATAGATGACATTCAGCAAAGACTGGATAGTTGGGTTAAACAAGCAACTCAGGATAAAAATATCCTTGAGAACAATCAACTATTCCGTGATTACAGTGAAGACATTAGTGACGCAAAGTCAGCGCTTATTTTTTACTTGCAAGTCTTAAATGACGATGAGCTGCTTTCTCCACTAGAAAATAATAGCGGCTACGTTGCAGCGCTGCAAGGTTTTGAAGGTTTGATCAATACCCAAATTCGTTTGGGAAAATTAGAATTCGCTGCACAGGAGTTCGAAAAACTCCAAGAGAGAACAGCGTTGAAATTGGTGCTCAGGCTTCAGGATTCTTTGCTCACTTTTTTCCCGAAGTTTGGAGGCCCACCGGCCATATTTGATACATTGGCAGGGGTGCTTTCTTCGCTGCTACGTGATTTTCCATCAGCATCAAACGCGTTTGAAAAAGCGCGCAAAAAAGTCGATAAACTAAATCTTGATTCGCATCATGTCTACGATCGCTATGCCTGGTCTTCGTTTTACGCCAGCTATGGTATCTACTACCTGGGATTGCAGCAGCGCTACGAGGAGGCGCTGGAATATATCAACAAAAGCCTGGCCATCATGCCACGAGGTTATTTGCATAACTTTTTCCCCATGGCAAGTTATCAAGCCGTGTTGGTGCACGCGGCTGAAATCAATCAAATACTGGGAAATCATCGTGAAGCGAGTGCACTGCTTGAACGCGCAGCCGATTACGCAAGAAAAATAAACGATCAGCTAATACTGGCGAGAATTACTTCACTAAAAGCAGAAACCTTGTTTGAAAAGCAGGAGTATGAGGGCGCTGCGGAGCTATTCAGTGAAGCTTTGTTGCTTGTGGGAGATTCGAAAAATACTGAAAACTGGAGACTTCACTACGGTCTCGGTCAGATTTATACGCAACAGAACGAAAACGAGAGGGCACTGCAACACTATTTGCTGGCTGTGGAGCAAGTCGAGGCGCTTTGGAGCGGGCAATTGAAAAATGCGGAGAAACAGCTTTCGTTTATGGGCAGCCGGTTGGCCGTGTACGGGCCCGCCGTAAAAATGCTAATCGAGCAAGGGGATTTTATACAGGCCATTGAGCTGATGGAAAAGTCAAAGGCACGCACTCTGTCGCAGTCGGGTGTGTACGCACTGGACAACCTGCGTGACGAATCCGTTTTGGACTTTCAGGCCATTCGAAGCTTGATTCCGGCCAACGCAGGCTTGCTGATTTACCATGTTGGCGAGAGTAACGTTAGCCTTGCTTTTGTTAGCGAAACGCAGCTCATTGCAAAAAACCTTGCGCTGAGCCCCGCCGAACTTTTTAGTGAAATAAACGAGTATAGGGCGGCTTTACAAACGCGTTCAGCAAACGTAAACCAGTTGTCTGCCGGATTATATAAACGATTGATCGCACCGGTTGCCGACGCAGTAAGTTCCATCGAGCATTTAGTAATTGTGCCGCATGGTGAGCTGCACTATGTGCCTTTTCAGGCGCTTGCCGCTGGTGAAATTCGAGCCGACGGGCAACCATCAATAGATCCTGTTGCTAGCCAACTTGCTGATGTGCCGAATCATCGTGGCCTGATAATCAAAGGTCGCGACAAGTCGGCAGCCTATGAGGCTCTGGAGCCCCAGCAGTATCTAGCGGTCACGCACCGCATTTCATACGCTCCTAGTTTGACTACACTGGCAAAATCGATCGAAAAGCCACGCCGCCAGCTAGCGTCAAGACAACTTCTTGCTGCGGGTGCTCCGCCGGCTTTGCATATCGCGCTAGGCGACGGTGAGATAGAGCATTTTCCAAAACTAAGCCATGCGAAGCAGGAACTGGAATCCGTCGCCGAATTATTTCCTTCACACAAAATATTAACGGGTCGTATGGCCACCGAATCGGCAGTCAAGCGCCAGATGGAAAATTACTCTGCAGTACTTATTGCTGCGCATGGCGTATTGGACCGTCAAGAGCCGCAAAATTCCGGTATATTGCTGAGCAAAGATCGCGCTAATGACGGCAAGCTGACGGTCAGCGAAATCGCACACATGCGATTGCGCGCCGATATTGTTGCCTTAAGCGCCTGCGATACCGGCGTGGTCAACTCGTACGCTGGGCTGGCCAGAAATACATCAACGGCCCACTTGCCCGCCGGAGACGATTTGGTCAGTCTTAATCGAGCGTTTATGAGTGCCGGCGCCGCCAGTGTGTTATCAACATTGTGGTCAGTGGAGGATGAATCTACCGCTGCATTGATGACTCATTTCTTTCGTGAATATACGGACGGGCGTACCAAAGCCGAAGCCATGCGCCAAGCACAGCGTCAACTCATGGATGATGTACAGTGGGCGCATCCTTATTACTGGGCACCATTTACCTTGAACGGGGGCTGGTAAAACAAACTCACCACTCGGTAAAATGGCACTCGCCCATAACAACAGCGTAGACGCTCTATTACCAGTGGATGACGATACCCTAATATCAATGATACGCGCTGGTGGAAGTGCGCGCGACCAGGCGTGGGGTCATATCTACGATCGAAATGTGCGCTGGATGAAAGGCTTTCTTATTAATCGTGGCTGCAATATCAGCGATGTTGATGATCTTATCCAGCAAACTTTTATTAATGCCGACCGGGGAATCCGTAACTTCCAGCGCAGAAGCAAATTGGATACCTGGATACGCAGCATTGCTGAGAATGTGCTCAAAGGGCAATATCGACGCAGCAAACTTGTAAACGAAGAAGAGCTCACCGAAGAAATCAGCAATTCTGTGGCAAGCAATGATGATGATCACAGGGACAAGCTGGATTTTCAACGTTGCGTGGCTCAAGGGATGGCCAAGTTTGCGCGTGAGGATGACCCGGACCGTGCCTTTGTTATTGAAAAATTCAGCCTTGATGGTTGGACCTACCGCGATGTTGCACAGATGTTGGGTAAGAAAGAAAGTGCCGCCAAGGATTATGCGTTTCGAGCCAGGGCGCGTTTGATGCCCTATATTGAGCGCTGCATGGAGTTTATACGGGGCCAATGAATAACGGTAAGAACGATCACGACTGGTTTGAAATTCTCGCAGGCAGAATGCCAGCCGATCCTGACCCGGTTGTGAAAAAGCAAGCTGAAATGCTGTGTGAGGCCATACACGCCAGCTACCCTGAGGTTTCAGAAAATGAGCGCGAGCTTGGCAAACAGGCATTGCTCGCGCGATTGCAGCAGGAGCCGGAGATCCCGGAAATACCCTCACATACGCCCACCCCGGAGCCACCAAAGTTAAGTTGGTGGCGGCAGCCGATTTGGCTTGGAGGTGGCGCCTTTGCTGCAGCATGCCTGCTTGTGGTGATGCTATTGCCTATCGGTACAACTACTGACCTCGCGCCCTATGCTAGCGACAACTTTGCTGACTATCCTCGGTATCGAGGCCAACTAGAGATAGAACAGCGCGCTTCGCCTGATGCGTTGCATCTTGTATCGAATCTGGTAGAAGCTCTGCAAAAGGCCGCAATTCCCCATCGATTAAGCAAAGCAGGCACAGGGTGGCGAGTAGAATACTATATACCGCAAAAAATGAACGAGCAGATACCGAGTGAGCTAAGCAATCAAGACCTGCCGGAGACACCAGGGCGGTGGCATATTGTCGAATTCAAAACCGAATAAGCACGTGCTTTCGCGCACTGTTTACGTTTTAGAGTGACTTGCTGCGAACGGCGAATCCGCCCACTGATCACTACCATCCTTTCCTTGATTCTTGGTATAAGCATCAGCGCGCTTTGCAATGCCGAAAACCACGCGCTACTGATCGGTGTGGGCAAATACCCTTCCTTGCCGTCATATCTGCATCTCAGTGGCCCCAAAAATGATGTGTCTTTGTTGCGTGAGGTTTTACGACAGCGTGGTTTTAAGCGGGAAAATATTGTCGTTCTGGCTGATCAAGTCCGGGGTGCAAAAAAGCCTACTCGTCAAGCGATTGTCACGGCGATGAATGATCTGGAGCGCATTGTTGCTGCAGGAGACTATATCTATTTGCATTTCTCCGGTCATGGTTCTCGACAGCCGCAAGGTCTGCATTCGCAATCACCAGAGCCGGATGGCCTCGATGAGATATTTCTGCCATACGATATTGGCCGCTGGGATGGCGAGATAGGTACTGTCGCCAATGCAATTGTCGACAATGAAATTAACGTGGCCGTCGCTAAACTAAGAAAAAAGGGCGCTTTCGTTTGGGCGGTGTTCGATACATGCCATGCCGGCACTATGATTCGCGGCAAAAGCAAGCGTCAAATCAAGCAAAGGTCTGTTGCGCCTGACCAGTTAGGTATCCCGCGTACGGGAAAGCTACAAGATATTCGTGAGCCAGACACAGTCCCCCTTGCCGAGAACAGTGCTGCCACTGTGGGTGGCTACATAGCATTCTACGCTTCACAGAGCCACGAACTGACGGCAGAACTCGCGCTGCCTGTAGGGCATCCCAAGCGAAAAATTCAGGGTATTTTCAGCTATTTTGTTGCCGAGATTCTTGCATCATCGTCATTAACTACGTACCGGCAAGCAGCGGATCGAATACTTCAAAAATATCGCGCGGAAAATATCACCGAGTCTACCCCCTTGTTTGAGGGAACCCATCTCGATGCAGCCATGCTAGGAACAAAGAATCAGGCACGCGCCATGCAATGGGTTATGCAGTTAGACACCCATAATCCGAAAGGCAATCCCAAAAAACTACCACGGATAAATGCTGGTTCTCTTCACCGTGTGGGTGAGGGCGCAGTGTTCGCTATTCTTGCACAAGCTAATCAGGAAATAGAACACACGATTGGTTACGCAAGGGCTGTAGATGTAAAAGCGTTAAGCGCCACGCTAAAACCGGTAGCCTATGCGGATAAGCCGGCCGTAGGTGTCAGGCAACTACCCAACAATGCCTACGCGCGCTTGGTCGATTCTCCGATTAGCCTCAACATACATACTGCTATACCCGCAATTTCAACAGCCAAAACCAAAGCGCAGCGTTCAATGCTACGCAGCATAAGAATCCGGAGAGACAACAAAGATCAGAAAAATATTGTCAAGTGGGTTTCCAACAACAATGAAGCTGAACTTCGAATTTCTTTCACACCTTCTCATTTGCAGAAGTCATGCGCAGATCATGCAGAAAGCCGACTATGGCTATTACCACGCGATGGCACCTTATCCTGTAGTCTTGATGATCGGCGAAGATTTTTTTCTATTTCTTTGGACCAACCTACTGAAAATGTAGTTGAACAACTTACTGATGCACTTTGGGAAACGGCAGTCGCAATAAACTTGCATCGCATCGAAGCAAATCGAAACAACGATACACTAGAAACCCTCGATTTTGAGTTTCAGCTTGAGCAACAAGATCGAGGGGGAAATGAGCTTTCTGCTCTAACTAAGAAAGCCGGTATTCCCCACGTTAGACAGGGAGACGATGTTCTTCTGACGATAAAAAATCGTGGCGCTTCTTCAGTTGATCTCTCGGTGCTATTTATCAATAGTCAGAATCAAATTCAGTCGCTTTTCCCTCGCTCTGGCGAGCTAAACCGTATTGAACCCGGAGCTGTGTTGCGCAATCTGGGCGGTACAATATCCAGCAATACTCTTGGAACTGAGCTTTTATATGTCATTGCGGTAGAAGCCGAACAAGGTTCAATTGCAGCAGATTTTAGCTTCCTGGTATCACCAGGCAATAGAGCGATCCGTGGTGCTGATAATCAATTTGCTACAAAATTAAGTGCGCTGCATCGACTGTTGCTCCGGAATGCCCATGGTGGTAGTCGAGGCGCTCGCCAGGCAGGTTTTGGCGTTAAGCGCGCTCGAATCAAGAGCTTCAGGTGGCAAGTTGTTCGCTAGACCTACCACGCATATCGCGAAACACAGATTATCGGGAAGGTTTTGCTTATGTGGAGCACTACTTTTCAATGAGTTCGTACTCAGCGCCGCGTACTAACCAGGGTAACTCGTCCAACTCAGCTTCGCTCACCTTGGATAGACCCAAGCGCTTGAATTTGTGTTTTCCAATACTCAGCTCCTCTGGAGGCGGCCAATCCAAACCAAGGCGCGTACAGCTCAAGTCTTTATATCCATTTTTGAAATAGAATCTGCAGATATCATATTCTCTAGTCATCGTTTCGCCCGCCGCAGCTACACACCTTTGGTTTACTCCTGCATAGGAAGTAGAATAATGGAAAAGCATCAGTTTCTGTTGCTGTAGATCAAATGATTTGCTATTTCATCCTCCCGGAACTCGGTTTCTATTCCTCCTGCCTCTGCTTCCAGAGATCTTGCACGTCATCAATCCATTCCAACAATTTTGTCTCATCCAGATCTCGAAAAGGGATGCGCGTAATATAAAAGCCGTGCGCTGTAAGCAACCGACGCATACTGGCGGCGCGATCAAAATTCATCGAATGAATGAGCACTGGAACTTCATTTGGTAGACATCTCGCGATTCTCTGGACGACATCCGTACCGCTGAAGCCCAACTCTTCAGGAGAAACAATTTGCTCATTCAAATCGTGATCCAACGCTACACCTGAATACACAGTTCCCGCATCAAGCCGCACGATCTCCAGTGCTCGCCCCGGGCTACGGGCAAAAACCGGGTGGACGCTAGCAGGAAGCCAGCGTTTGAACAATTCTATTCTTTCTTCATTGTCTTCTATGACCAGGATTCTGCATAATTCACTGACATGGTTTACTTGGAGCTCATTTACCATAATTCCAGATCCTCTCATCTGAGCAGATTAATGTTGTAGTCGGTTACGGCCGGTTGAAGCCGTACTACTAGACGCACGGCGTGTTGATTCGTCAGTTTTTTTACTGATTATCAATAGCAACCGCTTTACGGAAATCAGTTTTATACTATTTGAGATGGAGTCTAGATAGCATTTCATAGGCACTTGACGAGCAATGCACTGTGCAGCAATAAAAATCAGTTTAATCTCTGCGAATTTACGATTAGCACCGCACGAAAATAGTTGGTTTTAGTTATGGCAACTCTGCACGTTCTAAGTGGTAGATTTTCGATTCGCTGAACTGCACCTAACCCCTGTGATTTATCTGTCTGTAATACTATTGATAAAATATGTTATCAATACTATTATCAGTTCATGAAAAACCTGATCAGCACCTCGGAACGTGCGCTCACGCGGGCGGAGTTTCAACAGCTCGCCGACGTGCCGCCGGAGCTCGAATGGTTCGCCAATATCACTAATCCGAATACGCGGCGCGCGTATCAGAACGATGTGAAAGAATTTATTGGCTTTATCGGCATTGAAGCACCGACCGAGTTGCGTACCGTGGTGCGCGCGCATGTGATTGCCTGGCGCAAGGATCTGGAAAGCCGCACGCTGGCGGCCAGCACCGTGCGGCGCAAACTGTCGGCCTTGTCGGCGCTATTTGATTATCTGTGTGAAAAAAACGCCATGCCGGACAATCCGGTGCATGGCGTCAAACGGCCGTCCGAAGGCGCCAATGAAGGCAAGACGCCGGCCTTGGGCGACGCTCAGGTGCGTGCACTGTTGACCGCACCGCCGGAGGACACGCTAATCGGCCAGCGCGACCGGGCCATCCTGGCCGTGTTGTTATTTCACGGGCTGCGCCGGGATGAATTGTGCAAGTTACGGATTAAAGACCGGCAGACTCGTGAAGGCGTGCCGCATCTGGTGATCCAGGGCAAGGGCGATAAAATCCGCTACGTGGCGCTACACCCGTTGGCCGCGCGGATGATCGATGCGTATCTGGATGCTAGCCACGCTCCGGACGACCGGGAAACTCCCCTCTTCCGGCCCACACGAACAAACAGTGTTAAAGCGCTGACGCCAGACAACATCTATAAGCGCGTTTTGAAATACGGGAGAGCCACGGGAATTACCATCGAGGTGGATGGTTTGTCGCCCCACTCCATGCGCACCACGGCAGCTACCAACGCCCTAACGCACAATGCCGACATTGCGATGGTGCAGACCTGGTTAGGGCATAGCAATATTTCAACAACCCGGTTGTATGATCGACGTAAGATGCGGCCTGAAGACAGTCCGACGTTTCGCGTTAAATATTGAATTGAGTCAAGACTAATACAGGATTGTTTTGCGATCAATGGTTGCAGTTTAAGCTTGGGGTAAGTGCAGTTCGCTACATCTACCGCGACCAGATTTTATGCCACGGTCTCTTAGGTACTTTCTCGACTCGGCTGATAGAGTTCAACGCTTCTTCATACTGCATACGTGAAAACGTAAAATTTTTGAAGTTTGAATAATTCCATTCTTCTCTGTGACAGTTTTCAAAGTTTGTCCAAATAACACGATCTGCTTTTAATGTGATTTCACAAAGAAGTGGCCAGCAGCATAAGCACATCTATCCATTACTGATAAACCCCGCTTTTACAGGCGTTTTTTTTTGCAATTACGAAAACTATATTGTCCATTGGATACCATAGACCTAGGGAAGCTCTGAATAAGCTCCCGATTTGATACAATACTGCTGTTGCTGATACCGAGTCAAACGCGATGAAGCAAATCACATTTTCCGAAGCTGAGTTTTGATCAGAAGCATCGCAAAACGCGCCGTGAAAATTTTCTCGACCAAATGGAATTGTTGATCCCCATGGACGTCGCTGGAACGAAGATTTCGGCCCCGTTACCCCAAGAATGGCAATGGGCGTCAGCCGTATCAATTCAGACTATCCTTAGAATTAGAGAATGTTAAAGGATTCAGATGAAACAAATGAATAAAAAGAGAAACTTTATAGCCTGTGTCACAACCGCAGCTTTTTCTTTCCTGTTATCAAGTGGCGGCCAAAGGATATTGTGAAATTTCACAAAATATCGATGGATATTTGATAGATACAACATACAAGTTTTATGACACTGGTAACGCTTTCAACCCTCTAGAGCGTAGGAGGCTCGAACGAATGAGAATTAGTAACCCCGATATTTATGGGTCTAAATTGAAATCTTCAATAAGCACTCCAGGTGACTTTTTTATTCGAACACTTTGGACAGAAGAACCTAGTTTAGACGGTACGAGACAAACCGCTAAATTCGAACTTCAGGTCTCTGGCTACAAAGCAAAAAAATCACTTGGACGAATACCAAATAGAAACAAGCCAGTAAACATTGTCTTAGAAATTGACTCCGATAAATATCATATCACAGCCAGTGAATATAAATTCTATACACCTGTCGGAGTAGAGCTAAGCGATTTTTCAGTTAAGAGCGATTCTAATATTAGTGAATTGGTATTCCGGAAGCTCTCTTCATTCAAGAAAATGAATATTTATATTGGCGCTAAACCTACGACTAGTAGATTAGGCGAAAGCTCGTATGCTATAGCCAAAAACATATCCCTTAATGGCGATCACTTCAGAAATCTTTTTGGTGTCCTTGAATCTAACGACAACAAAGTGATGTCAATGGTCGCCAATAAAACATGCAATATGCGTAGCACAAACATTATCGTTAGATAACCGACTCAGAACCTGCTATTTCAGGTTGGGTCGAGAACTGGTGTTAAATGCCGAGATGAATATTAACAAGCAAAATGGTTAAGAAGATAGCCGCTCTTATTTTGACTTATGAGTGAGTCAGGCAATTGCTAAAACAACCAACTTAGATAATGATATGATTCGCAGCCATTCGTTTATACCCGCAGAGCCTAGAAGCGAATTTCTAATTTCTGGCAGCCATTGATAGTAAATATGGCTTTTCGAAAAAAGAATGGCTCTGTGAATGCCAGTAAATTGTGAATATACTCGAAGGACGCCAGTACGATTTGCTTATTGGGCGAATGAGTATGACAAAAGTGCGACTTGATGATTGGGATATCCACGACCTCATTCTTTGCGGAAGGCCTATACCCGTTGAGTATCGCGATGACATTAGATATTTAAATTTTGATGCGCAAGCGACTACCGAACCGATGTTTGGTGCAACACATGATAATACGCGTTGGTTAACGGATATTCAGCCATTGATAGGGCTTGGAAACCTGGAGGATCTCTGGATCTGTACTGAAAATGAAGTCAATAATATTCCATTGCTCACAAAATTCCCAAAACTTGTAGAGTTGAAGCTAAATACTGGAGTTGCTGACTTGTCTCCGATCTCAGCATTGGAAGAGTTAACTTATCTCCACTTAGTGACGAAATCGAATAATCTTAGACCACTGGGTCAACTGACGGGTTTGAGGGAGCTCTATCTTAATTGCCTTTCTGCTAAGGATCTTTACCCTTTGGAAAATCTTTTGAATCTCAAGGATCTTTCGATTGAAGCAGATGCAGATGATCTGAGGCCGCTTGGCATGCTAAAAAACTTAACAGAACTATTTCTCAGCGTACGTGAGGAGGTAGATTTTTCACCACTTTCATCATTAAAGAGTTTGACTAATCTGTCGGTGGAAGGAGCTAAAGAGGATTTATTGGAGCCGATAGCAGAAATACCAAGATTAAGAAATTTGTGGATTTACTTTGCCCCTTCTCTATCTGATCTTTCCCCTTTACGCTCATTAGCAGAATTAGAACACCTAACACTATCGTCGACCGCGGTATCTAATTTATCCGGACTTTCAAATTTGCCAAAGCTCGCATCAATTGAAATTGTAGACGGGCCTATTATGGATATTTCTTGTTTAATCGAACTGCCTGCGCTATCTCAGATTCGATTGCAAAGGACTGCAATAATCGACTTGAAGCCATTCACGCAATGCCATAGCCTAAAAAAAATTGTTGCGGATACACACTCATTAAACGACGAGGCGCTGGAAACTCTCGAACAGCCGGAGTACAGTCATTTTAGCGTTTCAACATGGTTGTAGGCAGAACTTTGGTCACCGGATTTTTAGAATTGCTTCGACACGATTTGTTATCAGTAAGTGGTCTTACAGTAGGAACGCCGGTTGCCCGGCGCCCCCTGCACAGACCCGGACGTGCGGTTTTCCCGCATCCGGTTCCTCGGTTGTACTC
>RCMY010001513.1_pt1 | contig 22032 bp, 23 predicted proteins | sample 2041341 | NCBI WGS metagenome assembly RCMY01 (sample SAMN09708234, study PRJNA481090) | Marine sediment metagenome, whole genome shotgun sequencing project.
CGCGGGGTAGCCGAAGAGTTGCTGAGCGGCTCGACTGGCCACGAGGATCTGCCCGCCGGCGCCGATGATAAGAATTGCGTCTGCCGACTCGCCGACGTGCGCCGCCACCACAGAACTATCCACTATTCGTAGCGACGCCGACTCCGCTCCTCCAACCGGGCAGCGAGGGCGGCGGCCTCGGTCCGGCGGCTCATCCCGAGTTTGGCAAGCAGGTTCGACACATAGTTCTTCACGGTCTTCTCGGCAAGAAAGAGTTCTTCGGCGATCTGGCGATTGGAGCAGCCGTCGCCGATCAGATCGAAGATTCGATGCTCCTGCGGAGTCAGGGTGTTGATTACTCCCCCTTCGCTCTTCTTCAATCGATTCATCGCCATACGGACGGTTGCAGAATCCAAAAGTGCAGCGCCAGACGCAACCTTGCGGATCGATTCGATGAGATCGTTGCTGCGGATCTGCTTGAGCACGTAGCCGGCAGCTCCAGCAAACGAGGCGTCGACCAGGGCATGGTCATCGGCGAATGAGGTCAGTATCAGACAAGCGATCTCCGGATGGGCCGACCGTATGTCCCGGCACACCTCGATACCGTTGCCGTCCTCGAGTCGGACGTCGAGCACCGCAACGTCGGGGTTGCATCGTTCGATCGTTCGTAGTGCGGTTTTGGCCGATCCGTCCTCAGCGACCACTTCGAGATCAGGTTCTGAGTTGACCAGGTCGGCCACACCTCGTCGGACGATCTCATGGTCGTCGAGTAGGAAAACACGGATCGGTCCGCTTCTGGCTGGTTTAGTCATTTCATTTATTCTGTCGTACGTTGGACCCACAAGCGCATTTTGCTGGCAACTGCCCGGATCCCACTAGGGACCAAGGTCCCAGCAGGTCCGGTGGCCGTTGCGGTAGTCGCCGCCCTTCAACTGCTCACGACTGGCGTAATGAGGCCATAGTGTCCATCGAAACGCCTATACAGCACGTTGCGCCGACCGCTGTCTGCATTGCCGAAGAACAGCTGTCGGGACCCGGCCGTATCCAGGAAGTCGATGGCGTTACGCAGGCCGAGGCTCGGTGGATCCTGATTGTGGGCAACCACCTCAACAGCCACTCCCGGCAGGACTGCGGCCGGGTCCGGCAGGCCGTGAAGGTGGAGGTCTCCAGCGCTATCTCGTTCCAGCAGACAGTCGGCTCCGCTAGCGAGTTCGCTGAATAAGAAGAAGTCGTAATCCATTTGTTCCATGTCCCACGCTGCCTCGTCAATGGTCATCTCGTCGGGCGCAAACGACTTGTGGCGAACGAGCTCACGTTCGTGCTTCGGGCGCTCGAAATAGCCGGTTTCTGGTGCTGGCTGATCGCCGCGGCGGGACCCGTCGGCGGCGGGAGTCGGTCGTGGGGCTCGCTGGTCTGGATGGTGCTCCAGCTTTGTCCGGAGTCGCGCCGTCGCCAGATCGATCCCCTCGAACATCGTGGTCGCAGCGACATGGGCTCGAAAGAGCGTGCCGTCGATGTAGGCACTGGCCTCGACCATTGCCGGCCGTTCGGTCGAAGGGTTTCCCGCCTGGGTGAGCTTGAACAGGAAATCATTCACGGGTCGCCCGACCAGTTGCCGGAAGTGGTCGATTCGATCGTTGGCGTACTCGATGGCGGCAGAGGGCACGGTGCCCTTCACCAGCACCCGCGAGTCATCCGGCGCGGGTCCGACGTCCTCCTCCGGTGGCGTAACGCCCATCCACTGCTCGGCGACCTCGCCGCTTTCAATAAGGAAGGTAATCGTGGGCAGGTCTCCGTGCGCATGGCTCGCTTCGACATAGCGGTCCATGCCATGCAGCTCGGCGAGTTCGGGGTCCTGCCCGAGCCAGGGTGAGGATTCGAGCACGTTGCAGATCCGGTTCCTTCCGATGATTGGCCCCTCTGCTGTGTGGATCACCGCGCCGGGTCGGTAGAACGATGCAACCGCATCAATATCGCGCGCAGCGAGGGCGGCGATCCATGCACGGACAACCCTGAATGGCTGCGTGGTCACGTCGATGCCGTATTCCCGCTGTGTCGCCGTCCGAGTTTTTGAGCCGGGTTGGCGTGCACCCGTAAGGTCGCCGAAGCGACGTTGGCGCCGGTTGGTGCGGGTGCCTTCACGTAGGGTCACATTCTCTGCATGCTCAACGCCGTTTGAACGGTGCAGCGTGAAGTGCACTCGGGCGCTGGGCACCCGTGCTGCAGGTTCGACTTCCGAAATCGGCGCCTCGTAGCTGCGCCCCCCACGCACTAGATAGACGCACTCCCGATCCTTATCGATCCTCGTTACTCGTCCGTCGGGCACAGTCACTTCTCCTTCTCTTTGGGGCGTAACCTTCCGCCACTAGCCTGCATCGTCTGCTGCACAATGCCTAGGGCCGATGGTCATATTTTGCGCCAGTCCTAAAACTGCCATCTGCGGACTAACGGACAGTATCGCGAGCCGGGACCAGGTCGAGTGGATCCGCCAACCCGCTTCCGTGGTCCGAAACGCTAGGAGAGAGGCCGAGCGGATAGGTCGACAGCGGGATGACGCCGTCGACGGTTACCTGAACCATCTGCTCGAGTTTGACTCCCTCGATACCACCTTCGGCCCCCACGTAGGACTCCACGGAGAGAACAGTGCCGTCTTCGATCTCGCCGTCGTAGCCGGCCCATTTCCAATCCTGTGGATAGGGAATTTTGGGGTACTCGTCGGACATCCCGACGCCGTGAAATATGCAGGCGTATCGGTTGGCGACGAACTCGGACGACAGGCGCAGACTGCTCTCGGACAATTCCCGGAAGCTGGCGCCGACGCGCAACAGCTCGGTGTTGTGTTCCACCTCTTCAACCGCTTGGGCATAGACCGCTGACTGCGCCGCTGTTGGCTTTGCATCGCAGACCCACGTGCGGGAGATGTCGGCGCAGTACCCGAATGGACCGATCATGTCAGTGTCGAAGGCGACGAGGTCGCCGGCGACGATTTGCCGGCCGCTCGACTCCTGGTACCAAGGGTTCGTGCGGCTACCGGAGCAAAGCATTCGGCCGTCGATCCAATCGCCGTCGTTGGCGATATTCGTTTGGTGGAGAATTGCGAACAGTTCGTTCTCCGTGGTGCCAGGTTCGAGCGCCTTGTGCATTCGAGAGATGCCCAGCTCGGCCACTCCGATGGAATATCGAAGCGCTTCGATCTCACCCTCCACCTTTCGACTCCTCGCCAGCTCGACGACCGGCTCGACGTCGACTAGCTCGAAGCCAGCCAGCTCAAGGGACGAAAAGCCTGATGGTGTGGTCCGTTCGATGCCTACTCTTGCGTCGAAACCGAGACCAGCATCCTTGATCTCGCCGCGGATGTCGTGAGTAAACCGCATGGCTGCCGACCTTGGATCGAGTCCGGCATCGAAGGCGGTCATCGAATGCGCCGTTTCGCACCGGTCAATCGTGTCGAGTTCGTGGGTGTAGGCGCCGAACAACACCACCGCTCCCTCCGCCGGAATCACCAGATACTGACTGGGGATGTGACTTTGGAACGTCGCGTAGCCCCGATAATCGGTGGCGTATCGGATGGAGACCGGATTGGTCAGGATGCAGATATCGATGCCGGCCTCAGCCAGGTGGCGGCGCAGGTGACGGAGTCGACGATGGCGAAGGGCGTTCAGGTCGAAGTTCGTCGACCGCTCTGTCGGCATAGCCCCAACGTAGCAATTAAGGCTATTGCCGCCGCAAGCCGGCTGCTGGTCCCATCACGCGCCTATCTCTTTTGGGGTGGCGTTGAGGGCCGCATGGGCGGCCGCCAGACGGGCCACCGGCACGCGGTACGCCGAGCAGCTCACATAGTTGAGACCCAGTTCTTGGCAGAAGGCAATCGAGGCTGGTTCCCCACCGTGCTCCCCGCATATCCCGATCGGGAGGGTCGGGGTGTGTGCCCTCCCGTCGGTGACCGCGAGGCGCATCAATCGGCCGACTCCCGCCACATCGATCGAGTGAAACGGGTTGGCTTCCACGATCTGGTCCGTGACGTAATCCAGAAGGAAGCTTGCCTCGGCATCATCTCGACTGATCGCCAGGGTGGTCTGGGTCAGGTCGTTGGTCCCGAAGCTAAAGAAGTCGGCATGATCGGCGATTTCGTGGGCGGTGAGCGCAGCTCGGGGGACCTCGATCATTGTGCCGATGGGGATTTGAAGCACCGTATGTTTCTCCTCGAACACAACCTTCAGCTCGGCCTCGATAAGGGCCCTGGCAGCAGCCATCTCGGTAGCGTGGCTGACTAGGGGAACCATGATCTCGGGATGCACCTCAAGACCCTCGCGGTGGACCTCGATAGCGGCCTCGGCGATGGCTCGTGTCTGCATCCTGATCAGGTCGGGGATGCGGAGCCCTAGGCGGACACCCCGGAGGCCCAACATCGGGTTGGTTTCCCGAAGGTCCTCGACCCTGCTCAGCATGGTCCGAATCGTGGTGAGTTCGTCCACCAGCCGGTTGATCTCCTGGACATTCCGGGCATTGACAAGGCTCAGCTGGAGATCGATCTCGCTCCGGGTGAGTTCGTCGAAGCTGGGGAGGAACTCATGGAGCGGGGGATCGAGGAGCCGGATGATCACTGGGTGGCCGGCCATCGCCCGGAACAGCCCTACGAAGTCGTTCCGTTGGTGAGGTAGGAGTGCCGCCACAGCTTCCCGGCGTTCCACCGGGGTGGGCGCCACGATCATTTGTTGCACCAGTGGCAGTCGTTCAGGGTCGAAGAACATGTGCTCGGTGCGGCATAGCCCGATCCCTGTTGCGCCGTATCGGCGGGCCCGTTCAGCTTCGACCGGATCGTCGGCATTTGCCCAGACCTCCAGCGTCCGGAATTCGTCGGCCCAGCTGAGCAGGGTTGAGAGCCATGAATTGTCCAGGTCGGGTGCTCGGGTTTCAAGCGGGCCCTCGTATACATAGCCGGTGGTGCCATCGACCGAGATCCACTCACCCTCATGGATCGTGGACTGGCCCGTGGTGAAGGACCGAGCGGCCATGTCGATCTCGATCGAAGCCGCCCCCACGACGGCTGGCTTTCCAAACTGCCGTGCGACCAGCGCAGCGTGGCTTGTTCGGCCCCCACTTGAGGTCAAAATTCCCTCAGCGGCGAGCATCCCGTGCACGTCATCGGGCTTTGTCTCCGGCCGCACCAGCACGACGGCCCGACCCTCCTGCGCCCAGCGCTGGGCCAGATCGGCATCGAATGCTGCAACCCCAACGGCCGCGCCCGGCGAGACGTTCAGCCCCTGGGCCAGCGGGACCGTCTGGAGTGCGGAGCTGGCGAACTGTGGATGCAGGAAGAAGTCCACCTGCTCGGGCGTTACCCGCAGGACGGCCTCCTTTCGCGTGATCAGACCCTCGTTAGCCTGATCAACGGCGATACGGACTGCTGCCTGTGCTGTCCGCTTACCGGCCCGGGTCTGCAAGATCCAGAGCTTTCCCTGCTCGACGGTGAACTCCATGTCCTGCATGTCCCGGTGGTGGGTTTCCAGCGTGTGGGCAATCTCGGCGAATTGCGCAGCTATCTCAGGCATATCGTTGGCCAGGTTGGCGATCGGCTGGGTTTTCCTGGTTCCGGCCACGACGTCCTCGCCCTGGGCATTTATGAGGTAGTCACCCTCCAGGCCCGCTCCGCCGGTAGTCGCATTGCGGCTCATGGCCACGCCGGTCGCGGAAGAAGTGCCCATGTTGCCAAAGACCATTGCGACGATGTTCACCGCTGTCCCAAGGTCGTGGGGGATGTGGGCTGCAACGCGGTAGTCATGGGCCCGCTTGCCTCGCCAACTGTCAAACACCGCCTCGGTGGCCATGCGGAGCTGATCGAACGGGTCGAGGGGGAAGGGGGCGAGACCCTGCCGAGCAACCATCGCCTTGAAAGCGCTGATTACCTCTCGTAGATCGGCAGCGGATAATTCGGCATCGCTCTCGACGTGCCTCAGTTGGCGCTTTGCCGCAAGAATCGTTTCGAACGCCTCATCGGCGACGCCTAGAACGACCGCGCCGAACATTTGGATAAGCCGGCGATAGGAGTCGAGCACGAAGCGTTCATCATTCGTCGCGGCGATCATTCCCTTGACAACATCCTCGTTCAGGCCGATGTCCAGGACTGTGTCCATCATCCCGGGCATCGAGAATTTTGCACCGGACCGGCAGGCGATCAGTAGTGGCTGATCGGGATCACCAAAGCGTTTGCCGGTCTGGTCTTCCAGCTTTCGGATCGCCAACACCATCTGGTTCCATAGGCCCGCTGGCATGACGCCGTCTGACTTGCTGTAGGCGTTGCAGGCATCGGTGGTGACCGTGAATCCTGGCGGGACCGGTATTCCCTGCCGGGTCATGTCGCCGAGGTTGGCGCCTTTTCCTCCGAGGAGCCCCCGCACTCGGCTCCAGTCACCCTTGACAAGGTTCTGGACCTCATCGATCTCATTAAATCGGTAGAGCCACTTGGTCGTCATGTTGCGGGCACACTCCTGGTCCGGATCGCGATTACTGCCTTCATCGTCGCTGCTGTGGAGCGTTGCCTAACAGAGTCCAAAGGCCCCTCGCTATGAATCAGCCACCCCGGATTGGTTCAGCCTGGAGGCCGGCGGCCTTCCCTGAAGGCGGAGACGGCGGCATTGATCGTCGGGTAGTCCCGAGGTCCGTCCTCACCATCGAAGAGCCCGCCCCGAGTCATGACGTCGATGACCCCGGCGTTGGCCCGCGCCACTGCAACCTCGAGACCCTCCGCTCGCAACTCCTGATGGAGTTCGATGAGATGATCGGTAGCGGTCGAGTCCAGTGAACCGATGCCTTCGAAGTCGAGAATCACATGACGTTCGGTCCCTGGATTCTGATCGAGGGCCTCGCGGAGCCTTGCCCTGAAGTATTCGGCATTCGCAAAGAACAGCGGGGCGTCAAAGCGATAGACGAGGAGACCGGGCTCCGTGGATGCCCGCGAATCCGCAATATCGATCCAGCCATCCAGGCCAGCCCCCTCACCGAGGACAGCGTCGTGGGGCCGAGACACACGATGGAGGATTAGCAACACGGACAGAGTCATGGCTACGAGGACACCGAAGAGAAGGTCGCTGGAGATGATCACCAGACAGGTGACTGCAGCCAGTGCCGCCTCGGTTCGGCTCACTGAAGCAAGTCGTCGAAAGCCCTCGAGGTCGATTATTGCAAATGCAGCCGCCACGACGACCGCTGCCAATGCGGCCTGCGGTATGCGGGTAAGCACCGAGCGACCGGCGAATAGTAAGACCGCTACCGCTCCGAAGCTCACGAGGCCCGAGAGCTGGCTCCGACTGCCCAGGGACGCCGGGACAACCGAACGTGAAGCACTCGAGGACATTGGGAAGCCGCCTCCGAACGCAGCGGCTCCGTTCACCACTCCGAGGGCTAGCAACTCGCGGTTGGCGTCGATCCGGTATCCCTTCGGTGACGCTATGGAGCGGGCCGTGAGAATATTGTCCGTGTAGGCGATCAAGAGGAGGCCAGCCGAGGCAGGCAGTAGGTCTTTGACATCCGATCGCGAAAGGTCCGGTGGTGCGAACGACGGCCATGCGGCATCGATTGATCCCACCGTTGCCACGTCGAGCCGGAGGACCGACACCGCAATGATTGCCACCGCAAGTCCTACCAGAGCCCCCGGGGCCGTCGGCGCGAATCGGCGAAGGAGCAGAATGATCGCTAGGGTTGCCGCGCCCACACCCAGAGTTGGTAGATCGATCTCGTTCAGATTGGAAAAGAACTGCTGGAAACGGGGGAAGAATTCGCCTGCCCTAATATCGACACCGGTGAACGTGCGGAGCTGGCTGGAGAGGAGGGTCAGTGCGACCCCAGTGATGTAGCCGACGAGGACAGGTTTGGACAGGAGATCCGCGACGAATCCCAGCCGGAGGACCGAGCCCACGATGGCGAGACCACCCACGAGTCCCGCCAGCACGGCCATTAGCGCCAGATAGCGATCAGCATCGCCGCCAGCGAGGGGTCCGACGGCTAGCGCCGCCAGTACGGCAGTACCGGGTTCGGGTCCAATTCCAAGGTGGCGACTGGTGCCGAGCAGGGCGTACAGCGGAAGCGCGATTAAGGCCGTCCGCAGTCCTACCGCGGGCGGGAGGCCCCCGAGCTCTGCGTAGGCCATCGCCTGAGGAACCAGCATGGCGGCGACCGTCAGCCCTGCTATCAGATCTAGGCGGAGCCAGGACCGTTCGTATTCCCGGGCGCTGAGTGATTGGAGGAGCGAGCGCGCCGGTGCGGTCATGGGGGTTCACGGTAGGGCGTGCACCGTTCAAATCGGAGTGGTTGGGCACGGGCGACTGTGGACCAATAGGGACTTTCGACCCTAGAGAAACGGACCAGGTTTGCCATACTTGTGGTGAGACGCAGAGCGAATAGCGAAGCGTCCCAACCCATCGACGGCTCAAACCACTTTTCGGTGAAGGGTCGCCTCTTACGTCGGTGCCTCGGCTCCTGCGCCTACCGCTCACCCTGCTTAAGGGTCCCCGGGTCTTCCCGGAAATGAAGTGGGCCTACAAGTGGTCGAGGCATCGGCGCGTTAGCTAGGTGTGCGGACCGGCACGCACCACTCAATCGCTGTCCCGCCGTCGGGGACCGAGACGACCGAGCAGTGCCCACCGAGCGAGGTAGCCCGCGCCCGGAGGTTCCCGAGGCCCTGGCTCGTGAACTGATCGTCGCTTTCGTCCTGCCCAGACCCTTCGGTCGATGCGAATCCCACACCGTTATCCGAAACCGAGAGCGTGACGTCGTCGTCCCCTACCGAAACTGCAACGGTCACCGCTGAGGCGAGCGCGTATTTGGCAGCGTTGACCAGTGTTTCCCGTAGCGCTGACAGAAGTTCGTCCACAATTTTCGTAGACAGATCATCGATAGGTCCGCTCAGCTCGACGCGCGGCTCGAAACCCAGAGTGGAGCCATGGTTTGCCGCCAGAGCCAAGATCTCCCCCTTGGCGCCCTTCCCCCAATCGACCTGGGATCGCAGGCCGTAGATCGTTGTCCGAATCTCTCGGATCCCCTCATCGATTTCGTCCACAGCAGAGCCCAGTCGCTCAATCGTTATTGGATCGGTGGTGATTGCCGTCGTGGCCTGAAGCTTCATCCCGGTGGCGAAGAGCCGGCCGATTACCCGGTCGTGCATGTCACGACCGATGCGTTCGCGATCCTCGAGTAGCTCACTCCGCCGCTGGACGCGGCGCGCCTCGTCGAGCACTGCCTCCTTGGCGGCTCGCTCCCTGTCGGCCTCGATCTCGGCACTGAGATCGATGGAATGGGCGATCGTCGTGATCGAATCGTCCTCCCGTTCGAGAATGGCAACGGTGAGCTGGACCCAGACCACGGATCCGTCGGATCGGAGGTAGCGCTTGCGCTGGGTGAAGGTTTCCGCTTCACCGACATACTGCGACTTCGTGTCGGCGTCATCGGCCAGAGCATCGTCAGGATGGCCAAACTCCATCATCGACCGACCGATGAGATCATCGATTCGATAGCCCAACAGGTCCGCCATCGACTGGTTAGCTTCGAGGATTACCCGATCGGCCGAGGGCGAGATCAGGGAGATCGTCATGGGCACCGGGCCGTCGTCGAAGGCTGACCGGAAACGAGCGGAGATCCTTTTTTCGCGAGCCCGGGCAACAACCCGCTCCGTGCTGTCACGAATCGCTGCGATGACCTGCTCCTTTGGGCCTGCGCTAAAGGGCGACAGGCTTATTTCCACGGGGAACTCGGTCCCGTCGGAACGCAGGGCGAGAAGCTCTAGTCCGCTTCCCATCGTTCGCAGCGATGGGCTGGCCGAAAAATTGGCGCGGTGGGCAATGTGAATCGTTCGAAGGCTTTCCGGCAGGAGCATTTCGACCGGCTTGCCAATGAGTTCAGAGCGGTGGTAGCCGAACATCGATTCTGTTTGGCTGTTCACCAACGTGATCTGTCCCTGTTGGTCCACCACCACCAGACCGTCCGGGGAGGCCTCCACCATCGCCCACGCCACATCGCTGCCGATGATATGTGGATCCGTGCTGCTTCTCGAGCCGAGTGGATCGTTCAGGGGCGGGCTGCTTTCGGTCTGGCTGCCCACGGCTGCTCCTGAGGATTGGGGAGAGGAGGGTCGTCTCCCGTCCTTCTAACGTCAGCCCGAAGGATGGACTAAACCCTACCCCTCAACCGGTTCGATGCTCCAAAGATTGCCAGACCACGGGTCCCTGCATTCTACGCGGGAGCGAACTGTTCGATCATCGTCCGAGCGTCCTCGGTGAGCTGGTTGGCGAGGTCGTGCATCGCTCGAGCGGCGGCGAGTTCCTCACCGACCTGGGGAACACTGGGATCGACCGGATTCCGTTTCGAGCGGCCGTGGCCGGACAGCGATCGATCGCCGGTGTCTAGATGCAACAGCATCTCGCACCAATCCTCCGTTTCCCGACACTCGAAGGTGAGCTTCCATGGGTGGACAGGTAGTTCTTTCATGGTCCGATCCTCGTGCAGAGGGGGCGGTGACCGGAAGGGCCCAACGTCCCTTCCTTGAAGAGACGAGTGCCGCTCAGATGCCCGTGCCACTCAGGTAGTAGGCCACGTCACTGATCGCCCGCGTGAAGCTCGGGTGGTCCGTTTCGAAGCGATGCAGGGACCGGAGTAGCCGATTTTCACTCCTCTGCGGGCTGTCCTGGTGATCCCGGAAGCTTTGGGCGGCATCCCGAATCTCCACCAAATCAGACGAGGGATTCAGCTCTTGGCTCGATGCAGAGCGTCCGATGACCTCCAGGAGGCGGTCCACAGCAGCGTTGATTGCCGGTGCATCACTCTGCTTATCGCCGGTCTCGGCGCCGCGGGGAGTGGGCAGGACCAGCATCGGACGGCTTGCGGTTCTGAGCAGCGTGGTTGCGACGCTTCCGAGAACTTCACGCTGGCCGACCCTGTGCCTCTGCCCGACGATGACGATCATCTGGGCATCGATGTCATCTGCCATCGACAGGATGGTCTCGACAATCGGTCCCTCCTCCAGTCGGAAGACCACATGGACACCGAAATCCTCGAACCATTTTCCAAGGCGTACGAGCTCCTCGTTCAGGACGTACAGCCCTAGCTCGTACTCCCGCTGCTCCGGAGTCTGCTCGACACCTGGTGCATCGGTATAGCCCCGTGGGGGAGGGGCGGCGTGGAGGAGGTGAAGTTGCCACGTCGCATCGCGACCCATATCGAGCAGCGGTTGCAGGGATCCCTGGTCAACGGGCAGTGTAATTGCGACGAGGATGGGGATTGGGCTGGTGGCCATGATCTGATCTTCTGCCTGGAGACCAGCTCTGTCACGGGCCGAAAGGCCCTATGCCCCATCGTGCCTCCGCGGTGCCCGTCGGAGGCTTATTCTGCTACAGCAGGGCCACGAGGGTTTGAACGGTGCCATAAAGCACAATTAGCGCCACTCCCAATCGGCGGTCAAATCTGCGACTCCTCACGGTAAGGATCGTGGCCAGGGCAACGGCGATGGCTGCCAGCGCCACGCCGGTTCGGACATCCGATGACACCGCCGAGCTAAAGATCACCGGGCCGGCGGCAATCGAAAGCGTCGCATCCACGAAGGAGGAGCCGAAAATGTCACCAACGGCCATTGATCCCGCCCCCTTACGAAGGGCTGTCCAGTCCACGGCCAGCTCGGGCAGCGACGTACCCAGCGACAATGCGACGAAGCTGCCGACAAACTCCGGAATGCCGAAGACCTCGACGAGCTCAAGGAAGGAACGAACAACGCCAATGGAGAGCACACCAACCAGACCAAGCCAGAATAGTGCACGCGCTGTAGCCTTCCAAACATCTTTGGATCCGGCTGTTATCACTTCGCGCGGCCGCACTTCGGAGTGCCCGAAGAGCACCGTGCCCCCGAACCACATAATGATGAGGACTGCCCCCTCGAACCTACTCAGTTCTCCATCGCCAACAAAGGCCCACACGACGACCGAGGCAAAGAAAGCCGCCGATCCGACGGCGACAACAAAGTTCTTCTCGGCGGTGATTGAAGTGCTGAAAAGGCAGAGGATTCCCAGGACAAGAGTCACCTGGGTGAGTACCGAGCCCATCGAATCGCCGACGTTCACGTCGCCGTGACCCGAGGCGGTGCTCACAATTGAGTTTGCAATTTCGGGAAGGTCGGTTCCCACCGACATGACCGTTAATCCGACAAGGGCTGGTGAGAGTCGAGAGGAACTAACAATCCCAAGGGCGGCGGTCACAGCCCGCTGGCTGGCCCCGGCTGTTCCGACAATGCAGGCGATAAGAATCGCGATCCATACGGCAATCACGAACCAACAGGCTCCATCTCAACCTGTAGCGATCCAAGAAGCGGCGCCACTAGATCCCTCATGGAAACGATTCCCTGTCGGTCTTTGCCGTCGATCCTGTCGTTGACGACGAGATGGCGCACACCCGACATGAGCATCACTGCTGCTGCCTCTGCCACGCTTTGCTCGGCAGCGATCGAGATCGGATCCCTGCTCGTAAGGGAGCCAATTGGGCGGTGAAGCCGCGCGTCGGCCACCGCGCGGAGAACGTCCCGCTCCGAAAGGATTCCGATGCCTCCATCCTCCATATTGACTAGCAACGCACCGCAGTTGAACAACCGCATCCGCCGGGTAACGAGGTCGATCCTGTCATTGAATTCTGCAGTCAAGACCACGAATTCGGTTACGGATCGAACGTCGTCCTCGGCTGAGCCGCCGGGCGTGGGGGGTGTGCGGTGTATTGGCATGTCATTCTCCTGAGTCCTTTCGAACCTAGGTCCACATCTACAAACCGCCCACGGCCTTTAGTCCCATGCTCGATGCTTAGGAATCGCAAACAAGGGAGATCGTTCTGAGGTTCGGCGCGGGACCTAGGACTCTACGGAATGATTCCCTACCGTAGGAGGATCGAGCTATCCGTACCCCTCACCTGCCCGAACAAGGACTGACCATGAATGCCCATATTTCCTCCAGTTCGACCGCCGTACACACGCTCGACGAAGCAGAGTGCAAGTCGCTGCTGCTGCGCACCCCTATAGGTCGAATCGGATTCAGCTTCGCCGGTGAGCAGCACATCCTCCCCGTCAATTATCGCTTTGTCGACGATGAGATTGTGTTTCGAACCTCCGTTGGGCGCAAGCTTCACGCCATTGCATCTGATCAGAAGATCGCCTTCGAAGTCGATCGCTGGGAACGGGAAACCCGCAGTGGATGGAGCGTTTTGGTAATTGGGGAGGCGTCGGAGATCGAGGATGTTGAGTCCTTCGAGGCAGCCGAGTCCCTGGGTCTTCGGCCCTGGGCGGAGGATCTGAATCAGGATCGCTGGGTTCGAATAATCCCTACGCGGATTACCGGCCGCCGTATTGGGTAGTGCATGACGCAGTAGCAGCACTGCCGCTCTCGTAGCTCACGCCGCAGTCGTAGCGTAGTTTTGAGTTCGGCATCAGTTTTCGCAACGGTGGCGGCGCAGAGCCAGAGCCCTTGGTCCCGCACTACTGGTAGTGACTTTCGGCCCTGATCATCCAGAGAAGAAACCGATCCAATAGAGGTATGAAAACAACCTTCGCAGACGTGCACACAGTCGATCAGGTAATGACTGGCGATGTCCGGACGGTCAAGGTCTCGGATTCGCTTCGACCCGCTCGAGATCTGATGCTCACTATGGCGATTCATGCGCTCCCCGTTGTGGATGAAGATGGGGAACTGGTAGGAATTATCACCTCCCATGACCTCGTTGATGACGAGTTGTCATTCGAGGATGGATCCACCATCGCCGAGATCATGAACAGCCCCGTTGTAGTCATCGATGTCGAGGCGTCGATCGCTGAGGCAGCTCAAACGATGCGGGCCGAACACATCCACCATCTCGTCGTCCTCGAGGACCGGGAGCCGGTCGGGATCCTGAGCTCGTTCGACCTTCTGCAACTCCTTGTCTGATCAGGCGCGACGGTCGTGTCGTGAGAAACCTCGGGCCCCAACGGTCGCGTCCGCTCCGGCCGAACGGTTAACCAGTCGTCGAACTGTCTTCGGAGCTCTCGGTCTTGTGGCAGGGGCCGTTGTCGGTGGCATCTCCGGCATAAATGCGACGATCCTCTTCGGACCGGATTCGGGCTATCAGACCGCTCCGGGCGACCTTTTCGAACACAGTCCGATCCTCGGCCTGTTCGTCTTCGGCCTTTACCTCCTCGTTCCCGCCGCCGGAGCCTACTTCTTCGCCCGCTCCGCTTGAGAATTTTCCCACCAGGGCACAACATGTTCCCGGAGATCCAGGTCGTGGGTGATAAGGCAAACATGCCCGAACCCCTCCAGGACCTTCATCTGGGCCCCAGGAATCCGCGTGGCCATGTATCTGGCCCACCTGGCTGAGGGGAGCAACCGGTCCTGATCACCGGCTAGCAGCAGCGTTGGTACAGCGAGTTCGGCGAGGCGCTGGCGGATGTCATAGTGGCGCAGCACGGTCAAGCGACGCCGATACCCATCGCGGCCAATCTGCAACATCCGTTCATGGAACTCGGCCAGATCCTCGCTGTTTGTGTGGGTGCTGTGAATTCGCGCTTCGGTTCCTCGCCGGATGTAAGGCATCGCCGCCCACGGGACTGCGGCCATCAGAACCCGACCAACAAACAGTTGGATCCGCTTGTGCAGCCACGGAAAGGAATTGATGATCACCAGCCCGGATACCAGCTCCGGTCGAGCCAGCGCAGTGCTCATCGCCAATGCGCCGCCAAAGGATTCACCAAGGAGCACCGCACCCTCGGGAGCTACTTCCTCGATAAGCAGAGCGAGTTCGTCAACGAGGGATTCCATAGTGGCGGTCGCATCGTCGGGGAGGGGAAAAGCGACAACATTGAATCGATCGGCTAGGAGGGGGATCTGGCGGTAGAAGAGTAGAGCGGTCCCGTCCAGTCCCGGTACCAGAACGATCGTGTCGCCCTCGCTGAGGTCGGCGAAGCGTGCGTTCATGGTTGCTGCGTGGGGGTCGGGTCGAGCAAACGGACCGGCAGGCCGACCCAAGTTCCTGGCCCTTCGAGGCGGGAGAATTTCGGAACCAGCGACATTGAACCGATCTGGCATCCCTCGCCAATGTCGACGCCGATCTGGACATGGCTGCTGAGACCGACGGTGCTCCCCGCCCCGATCCGAATAGGAGCGATCCGTACAACCCCATTCTCTACGGTATGTGCCGACATGTGCACGCCTGCACCGATGACCACACCGTCGCCCAGCTCGAGGTTGCAGTGGTCGGTGACGCCGAGGCTGTTCACCCAGACGCGGCGGCCAACTTTGGCGCCATTCATCCGCATGTACCAGGTCCACACCAGAGTTGCCTGTGTGAAGGGCCCGACCAGGGTTCGTACCACGTAGGTCGAGATCATGTACCGCCCCCAGTTGCACAGCTCCCACTCCAGGAGGGCGATAGCGAAGTTGCCATGGCGGGGAGGGCGCCAACCGAGTGCACGCATGGCTATGGCCGACCCCGCCATCAGAATGATGGAGAAGATCGCATAGGCAGGGATTATTGACATCGAGACGATCATCACTTTCAGCCACTGTGGCGAAAGGTCTAGCGATGCGTGCCATTGGAAGAACGCCACCGTGGGCAGCGCCGCTATTCCAACGATCAAGCTTTCGACGATGAAAATAGAGAAAATCGTCCAACCGAACCGAAGGATCAGTCGTGGTTGCCATGGATCATGATGCGCCAAGGCGACCGGAGGGTCCGGAGACGGAGAGCTCATCGTCCAATGTTCGATCAAAACCTGACGGCGTCCTAGGGCCCGAAGTCATTCGGATGCTCGCGCTGCGACGAAGAGGGCTCAATTGTGGGCTCGGAGGGTCTTCAGTTCTCTGAGCGATTGGGACCAAAGTCCCTATTGGTTTGCCGTCGATCATGCGACTTTTACGAGGATCAGAAGGAGATAGTCATGAAAAGACGGGATCAGATCCTCTATCGGGATACCGAGGAGCAAAAACTCCTGGGCGTGAGCAGCGGCCTCGGAAGATACTTCGATGTCGACACCAACATCGTGCGGGTGGCCTTCGTGGCTCTCACCCTCATCGGAGGCGGTGGGCTGATCGCCTATGTACTTCTGGCAGTCCTTCTCGATCCGGCGCCGCCCGGCTACTACCAGACGATGGAACTGCCGGACATCGGAATCGACCTCGATCGGCCGCCGCCAGCCCCTGCACCGCCGGTTGCTCGCGGAACAGACCGACCCAGTTCCGAAATGAGCACTCCACCGCAGGACTCTGATCACGAAGTTGCTGGTTGGGTTGCCGACCAGACTCAATGACGGAAGCGAGGCACGGGGCGAAAACCCTGCCCGGACGGGTTCCCAGCGCGGAGATGCTCGCCCTGTAAGCGGCGAGGATCTCATCTCCTACGTCCGAGAGGCGGTCATTGGTGGGGACGAGCTCCTGGAGGGTCCTTTCGGACCCCGCCCGATGGTGTATGCCGACTACACCGCCTCCGGGCGTGCACTTACCTTCATCGAGGACTACATCCGTGCGGTCGTCCTTCCGCTGTACGCCAACACCCATTCCGAATCGTCTGGGACCGGTCTCCAGACCACACGATTCCGAGAGGAGGCTCGGGAGATCATCCGCCGGTGCGTCGGAGCGAACGATGAGCATGCGGTGATCTTCTGCGGCAGCGGAGCGACGTATGCAATTGCGAAATTGATCTCTGTGATGGGCCTGCGAATCCCATCCGCCCTGGAGGATCGATACGGCCTCAGCCAGCACCTACCGGGGGATCGACCGGTGGTTTTCATCGGCCCGTACGAACACCACTCCAATGAGCTGCCATGGCGGGAATCAATCGCCGAGGTGGTAGTCATCGAGGAGGGCGAGGACGGCTCGGTGAGCCTCCCCCATTTGGAGCGCGAATTGGGTCGCTACAGCGACCGTTCACTTCTCATTGGGTCTTTCTCGGCGGCGTCGAACGTCACCGGCATCCTCACCGATGCTGACGCCGTTTCGTCGATGCTCCATCGATACGGCGCCTATGCGTTTTGGGATTTCGCCGCAGCCGCCCCCTACGTATCGATCGATATGGGCTCGATTGAAGATGAAGACCTTGCGTACAAGGATGCGATTTTCGTCTCACCCCACAAACTGATCGGCGGTCCCAGCACACCGGGTCTCCTAGTAGCCAGGAAGGAACTTTTCACCAACCGAGTCCCGGACGTCCCCGGCGGTGGAACCGTTACCTATGTCAGTGCTGCGCAGCACGATTATGACCAGCGGATCGAGCACCGGGAGGAAGGCGGAACGCCAGCGATCGTCGATTCCATCCGGGCCGGTCTGGTGTTTCAACTTAAAGAGGCTGTGGGGGTCAAAGCAATCAGCCGGATCGAGCATGACTTCGTGCGACGGGCAATTCACTCCTGGGAAGCGAATCCCAACATTGAAATCCTGGGAAATCACGACGCCGAGCGCCTGTCGATCGTTTCGTTCGTGGTTCGCAGGGGCGAACAACACCTGCATCACAACTTCGTCGTCGCCCTCCTGAACGATCTCTTTGGTATCCAGGCGAGGGGCGGCTGTTCCTGCGCTGGTCCCTATGGACATCGTCTCCTAGGCATTGACCCCGCAACGTCCGCCGCGTTCGAACGCGAGATTGCTCGAGGTTGTGAAGGGATCAAGCCTGGCTGGATCCGGGTGAGTTTCAATTACTTCATCGATCAGGAGACGTTCGATTACCTGCTCAAGGCGGTCAACTTCGTAGCGGACGAGGGGCATCGTTTCCTCAATCGGTACCAGTTCGAGGCAGACACCGGCCTGTGGCACTTCGCAGAACATACACCCCAGCCGTCCATGCAGCTCTGCGAGGTTTCCTACGACTCCGGTCGGATGGCGTTCGAGAACCGGCGCCGGTCAGGGCATCAATCCTTGAAGCACTATCTGGAGAGCGCGGCGTTCCTTCTCGATGCGGACGCTGGCCATCCAGCGTCCCCTCCCAGGACCAACCCAGACTTCGAGGGCCTGCGGTGGTTCCCCTACGGCGATTAGCGAGCGCCTGACGGCGGGCCGCTTCCCGGCCGGCCTCGTTGCTCTAAGGCCCCGGAGGAGTCAGGAAATTGGGTCAGGAATCCATGTAGTGCTGCCGGATGAGCAGCTCCTCGACTCCTGGAGTGACCTCGTTAGAGGTTTTTGGCAGTGAGGTGTCGGGGACTTCGGGGTCTTCATCTTCGAGGTAGTGGACAACCGCTGCTTCGGTTTCGGGTAGGAGTGGGAGAACTGGGCGGTCCGGGAACTCGATGTGCATGGCGCTATCTTCTGCCGCCATGCCGGGTTCCTCTCGGAGATCGTCATCGGGGTAGAACTCCCACGGAGTGTCCGTCTCGTTGGTTGTGACGTCGTCGCTCATGATCTGAGTATCCACATGTGCTGAGGTAGCTGCTAGGGCCTTCAGACCTTCACCCTACTCGCGCCCTGTCCCTCTGTGCTTGGTAAGGCGCCTCGGTGCTTGGTAATGGGATGTCGTCAGGAGATCACGACGCGACTCGCTGGTACTGCCAGGGGGCCTATCCGCCACCGATATCGACGCTGTAGCCCTCCCAGACAAGATCGGCGCCACGTTGTCGATGCCGAACCAGCGCCAGGAGGATCGCAAGAACACCGGCGCGGAGGTCCTCAGTTCCCATGTCCTTCTCCGAGGCCAGGAGCGTGTTCATGTCCGACGTGAGCAGGGGGTGCTCGGCACCCACGCGATCAATCCGATTGACCAGGCGGGGGGTGTCGTGCCGCAGCTGGTTGAGTAGGCCGTTGTCGGCCTCAACTTCGGCGATGTGGGTTTGGAGGGCCCGTCCCAGGTTCGCCAGTTCGTATTGGAGCGTCGCCCGCCAGCTCGGTTCGCCCGCAGGCGCGGCGGCGGCTGCCTCGGTACGGGAGATGGCGTTCTTCAGATCGCTTCGCCGCCGGCGCGCAGCTTCGAGAGCGACCTGGGGTGCCGTTGCCTGCGTGATCACGAGAATGCCTCCGAAGCTCTAACCAATATCACTTACACTCTCGCACTTCGGTCGCAAATGCAAGGGCCCAGGCCCGTTGCGGATGGCGGGCGAGTAGCCCGAGCTCGAAAATAACAGAGGGGACGGCCGTCTCCGTGACCAGGAACTAGCGCCAACATTTGCGCTCCAATGCCGGCGCAGCAGCTTCGGATCGCAGGAGCCGCGGAGAAGGGGCGATAAATCCCTTATAGAGTGCGAGGCTCCAGTCGATGCTCCAAAGGTGGAACAGTTGCCCCATAAACCCCTAGTCCTGCCCGGTGTGCGCGCAATAGCGCGTCACTCCTGGCCCAAGGTTCTCGAGGGAAAGGTGATTCCGCTAGTTCTTTTCCTTGGATTTCTTGATCTCCTGGGGACAACCGGAGCCTTGCTCGCCGCACTGGGGTGGTCAATTGCGGTGATCGTCTATCGGCTTGGTACTGGTTCCAAGGTCCCGGGGCTGGTCGTACTCAGCACTTTGGGGCTAACGGCCCGAACCGGCGTTGCGCTGGCGACGGGCAGTTGGGTGGTCTACTTCCTCCAGCCCACGATCACCACGGCGTTGGTGGGGGTGGCCTTTCTGATCAGCGTTCCGCTGAAACGGCCCTTGGCCGAGCGACTGGCCCACGATTTCTGTCCGTTCGACGCCGAAACCGCTGAGCACCCGATGCTCCGTCTGTTCTTCCTGCGCCTGTCATTACTGTGGGCCTTCACGAGCCTCATCAATGCGGGCTTCACGCTGTGGCTTCTCATGACCCAGGAAGTCACCACGTTCGTGCTCATCAAGTCCTTCACAGGGCCCACCTTCACCGCAGTCACGTTGGGCGTAGCCGGTTTGTGGTTCCGGTCCAGGATGAAAAGGTCAGGACTGGGTCTCGAGTTCGGCTCCTCGATGAATCTTTCCACTAGCCCTGCGGTTGCCTGAGAGGAATTTGACCGGGCCTAGGGCGAGGCCCTGCTGATGGAATTTATTGCCCATCGCGCCGGCAATGATCCGGCCTTGCTTCGCGATGCGGAACAGCGCGGCGCAGATGCCGTCGAGGTCGACGTCCACCTGAGCGGTCGAGACCGATTAGAAGTGCGCCACGGCAAGCGCCTTTGGCCGACCGCTCGGCTGTGGGAGAAGTGGTACCTGCTCCCGTCAGCCGCATCCGTTCCAAGTCTGCAGGAAATTCTGGACGCCGCCGAACCCTCTACGCAGCTGTGGCTCGACCTGAAAGGGCCGGATCCTCGACTTGCCCGGCAGGTCTTTGCCACCATTCAAGGCCGACACCCCCTCATCGTGTCCACCAAGGCGTGGTGGTTATTAAAGCGATTCGGCGATGTGGTCGGGATCCGTACTGTCCGGTCCGCTGGTAATCGTTTTGAGTTGTTCCTGCTCCTCTGGCTCCCGTCCCGCAGCAAGGTTGATGGAGCGGTGGTCGCCTACCGACTCTTAAGCCCTCAGGTCCTCGCCCGGCTTCTACGGCGAGGCCTGGTTTTCACCTGGGGTGTCGATGACGCTGCCGCCATCCAAGCGCTGTCGGACGGTGGTGTCACCGGAGTCATCCTCGATGACCTCGGGCTGATGGCGGCGGGGTAGATGGGGGTCCGAAAGCGCAATCGGCAAGGTGATCATGCGGGCAATGATCAGACCAACTAGTGCCACGCTTGCACCGACGATCGCATCCACGACGTAGTGGTTAGCGGTTACTACGACTGCGTAGGTCATGAGGACCGGACCTGCGACGGCAAAGAGGCGCACGACTCGGCTCCTTGATGCGTTGAACAGTGCGACACCGATAAGCAGGTTCCACCCAACGTGCAGGCTTGGCATAGCGGCGAACTTGTTGACAAGCGCCGGCGGTTGCAGGATCCGATACGAGGTCGAGAGCTCGGCCACTGTGTCAACAAAGCCCGGCAGCATCCGGGGCGGGGCCACGGGGAAGCGAATAAATATCGCTAGACCGATGGCACCCGAGATGAACATCGCATTCCGTAGGAGCAGGTACTGATAGCGCCGGTTTCGATGGAGCCAAATCAGCGTCGCAGTAATGACGGGCCAGTGCAGCCAGATGTACACCCAATTGGAGAGCGTCGTGGTGCTCCGCCACTTAGCGTTCCAAGACTGAAGGGTGCGCTCGATGTCGATGTTCAGCCGTCGTTCCCAGTCCAGAATGCGTCGGCCATTTTCAAGCGCGGCCGATTCGGCCCCCTCGGTCTGGCCACGGACCGCGAAATAGAGCAGAACTGCACACCCGACCAGGATTATTTGCTTGAGAAGCTCTGTCCATCCGTGGGCGGGGCGTACCTGCTCTTGAGGCGCGTCATCGTTCCCTTCCACCCCCACGTGCACACTGGAGCTCCCCATGCCTGACGAACCTCTCAGCGCTTTCGTTTCGGATCGAACACCCCATTCAAACTCGCTCAAGAAACGAATTCCGGGCAGGGGCGTCATTCTACTGATGGCGAGACTCCTGTATGTCGCGGGTGCATATGGGGGAGCTGGGCGACCTAGAGCTTTACAACGAGCACGGAACACCTGGCGTGGTGGAGCACCTTGGTCGACACACTTCCGTGGATGATCCGGCGGCCAACACCTTCGCCCCGCGAACCGACCACGATTAGATCTGCTCGCAGGTGTTCGGCCAGGTCGAGTATCCCTTCCGCAGGATTCTCATGAACTTCGTGGAAGGTCGCTGAGGATCCCGCTCGTTTCACGATCATCTTAGCTTCATCGATCCGTTCGTCGGCGATGTAGTTTCCGTGAAGGAGGGTGGCGAATTCTTCCGGGAGCGCTTCGCGAAGTTCGTTGATCTGCTGGGGGGTGAGTGGGTGGTAGGCGGTGGCTACATGGAGCTCCGCAGAAGGATTCTGAGACTGGATCTCGCACGCTGCCTCCACGGCAGCGTTGGCGTTTTTGGATCCGTCAGTGGCGACGACGATGGTGTTGAACATGCTTCTATTAGCCATCGGATCGATGACAACCAGTAGAGCATTTTGGCCCTTTCGGGTTCTTTCATCTGGGCGGACGATGGAGGTATGGCTACCTCACCCGGCCCTAGAGTCCTTCCGTTGGCGGT
>RCMY010001514.1_pt1 | contig 22021 bp, 22 predicted proteins | sample 2041341 | NCBI WGS metagenome assembly RCMY01 (sample SAMN09708234, study PRJNA481090) | Marine sediment metagenome, whole genome shotgun sequencing project.
GCGACGCAATGTAGAGCGTCGTCGCGGGAATCGCGGCCCGAAGCGCTTCGAGCACAGAGTTTCTGCCTGTCACAAACTCGGACTCGTCTGATGACTTGGGCCGACGCATCTTCTGCGTGCGGTCCGCAGAAGGTGCTGGAGTGCGCTTGCCGCCCCCCGATGCTTCGTAGCGGTCCGCAGCCGCCTTGCGCTTACCTGCCGGGTGGTACGGGCGATCCACCGCCTTCGGCGTTGGCTTCTTTCCTTCGAGCGCCTGACGCCCCTGACCGCCGGAACCCACTTGGGCCCCGCGGCTCTTCTTACGCACTGCGCCTGGGCGTCCGTGCTTGGGGTTTGAGTTTTTCACGCGGTGCTCCAATGGGTTCCGTTTGGGGTGTCCTCGAGGATAATCCCCGCTCCTGCCAACTCGTCGCGAATGCGGTCGGCTTCGTCGAAGTTCCTGGACGCGCGGGCCGCGTTGCGGTCATCGATGAGCCGCTCGACGAGGCGCGCGAGCGCTGGGGCCGCGGCATCCGTCGCCGCCTCGCTCCACGGTGCGACGAGCGGATTGATTCCGAGCACTTCGGTCATCGCGAACACTTCGCGTCGGATGCGCGCAGCCGCGTCAATGTCGTCAGCGTCAAGTGCAGCATTTCCGGCACGCAGACTGTCGTGCAAAACGGCGAGCGCTTGCGGAACGGCGAGGTCGTCATCCATCGCTTCTGCGAACGCTTCGGGGACGATCTGCGCGCCACTGGCGGCGGCCTCAGTGCCCTCGAGCCTGCGGTTCACGCGCGCCAGGAAACCTTCAATGCGCTCCAGTGCGGCCTCCGCTTCGACGAGTGCGCCATCGTGGTAGTCGATCGTTGAGCGGTAGTGGGCAGAACTGAGGTAGTAACGCACCACGAGGGGGCGTGCCATGGCCAGAAACTCTGCGGCGTAAATCGAGTTGCCGAGCGACTTCGACATTTTCTGTCCGCCGACATTCACGAGGCCGTTGTGCACCCAGTGGTTCGCAAACTTTTCGCCGGCGGCGTTCGACTGCGCGAGTTCGTTTTCATGGTGCGGGAACCGCAAGTCGAGCCCGCCGCCGTGGATGTCGAAGTGGCTGCCAAGGTAGCGGCTCGCCATGGCGGAGCACTCAATGTGCCAGCCAGGGCGCCCGGCACCCCACGGGGATGGCCAGCTCGCTGACTCGGGTTCCTCGGCCTTGTGGCCCTTCCAGAGCGCGAAGTCCCTCGGGTCGCGCTTTCCGCGAGGATCGGCATCCGCCGCGGGTTCCATGTCTTCGCGCTTCTGGCGCGTGAGTTCGCCGTATGCGGGCCACGAACCGGTGTCGAAGTACACGTCACCTGAGGCATCCGCGGCAGCATACGCGTGGCCGGACTCGATGAGTGTCGCGATGATCTCCTGCATGCGGCCGATGCTCGCGGTTGCCCGTGGTTCGTAGGTGGGCGGAAGGATGCCGAGCGCGTTGTAACCGGCCGTGAACTCGAGCTCAACGCGGTAGGCCAGCGCCCACCACTCTTCTGCGCCTGTTTCGTTGCCGCTGGCTTCGCTGCCGCCCGCCTCGTTGTCGGCAATCTGCGCGCTCGCAAGAATCTTGTCGTCGATGTCGGTGACATTACGCACGAGCGTCACCCGCAGGCCTCGGTAGGTGAGCCACCTGCGCCACAAGTCGTAGACAAGCGCCGAACGCAAGTGACCGATATGCGGAGACGACTGCACTGTGGGGCCGCACACATAAATTCCGACATTGCCGGGGGCAAGAGGCACGAGGTCGACAACCTCGTGCAATCGGGAATCGTAAAGGCGCACTGTCACAGGCAAAGCCTACTTGCCATGGCTCTGCGCTGGCATCGTCGACGAACGGCAACTCGCCTGAACTACGATCAAAGAGATGCATCACACAAACGCCGCCCAGTTCGAAACCTCCTCAAGCGACGGCATTCCGGAGTTGGAGCAGGTGCGGGATGGCCTGTTCAGTTACGGACTGCCGCAACCCGGAACTCTCCCCCACTTCGCCTTCAGCTATCTGCTGCTGGACTCGACGGGCAAAGTGCACGTCATCGACGCAGGCTGGGACTCTGACGAAAACTGGCACCTCTGCTTAGAAACGCTCGATACCCTCGGCCGAGCGGTCACCGACATTGCGTCCATCACCGTCACCCACCTTCACCCCGACCACCTGGGTATGGCCGCGCGGCTGCGGGAAGCCTCGGGTGCGCCTGTCGCGCTCCACGAAGCCGAACAGGCCGGCATCCTCGAACTCTCGACGCCAGCACCCGAACCAGAGCTTCGCGCGCGACTCGAAGGCTGGGGCGTTCCCCACGATCGTCACGCAGAGATGATGGATTCCTTTCGCCGCCGCAGCGGTTGGTCATCGTTTACGGCCGACAGGTTCGTCGTCGACGGCGAACGCCTGGACATCCCAGGTCACGATGTGCGTGTGATGCACACGCCAGGCCACACCTCTGGTCACGTGGCCCTCGTGGATGCCCTGCACGGTGTCGTGTATTTGGGCGACCACCTTCTGCCGAACCAGTTCCCCGGAATCGGTCTTGGCGGCACTCCGCAAACGAACCCGATTGACGACTACCTTTCGTCTCTCGCCGCCGTCGCTGAGCTCGATGATTTCGAAGCGCTGCCCGGTCACGGTTACCAGTTTCGGGGAATCGCCGAACGGTGCGCAGAAACCGCAGAGCACCACGAGAATCGCACAACGGAGGTTGCCGCTGCACTCTCGGCGGCAGCTGGGTCCACGCTCCCCGTGTGGGCTCTCGCGAGCGAGCTCAGCTGGACGGCGGGCTGGGAGAATCTGGGCGAGCTCGCGCTGCTTTCGGCGTTGTCGCAAACGAGTCTTCACCTGGACCGCGCACAGCGCCGCTAGACAGCGCCGCTAGCTCGAGTCACGATGCGGCGAGCTGACACGTCGCAATAGCTGTGATGCCTTCGCCTCGCCCCGTGAAGCCGAGACCGTCCGTTGTGGTTGCTCCAACGCTCACAGGCGCCCCTACAAGTGCACTGAGCGTCGCTTCCAGTTCTGCCCGCCGCGAGCCGACCTTTGGTCGGTTGGCGACAACCTGCACAGCAATGTTGACGACGCGAAATCCGGATGCCGAGACGGTCGAAAGCGTCTCGGCGATGAAGACTGATCCCGACGCGTCGGCGAACCGCGGATCCTGAGTGCCATATCGGCTTCCCATGTCACCGAGCCCCGCTGCAGAGAGCATGGCATCGCACATTGCGTGACACACGGCGTCTCCGTCGCTGTGACCGGCAAGTCCCGGCTCCCCTGGCCACTCCACACCTCCAAGCCACAGCGTGCGAGCGTCGTCGAACGCGTGCACGTCAACCCCGAGCCCGATGCGGATGCTTCCGCCTCGCGAAATGGCGAGCTGTTCTGCCCTGCGCAAGTCGAACCGTGTCGTGATCTTGAAAGCCAACGGGTCACCCGGAATGACCCAGACTCGGTGACCTGCGGAAGCAAACACCGCGGCATCATCCGTGAACTCGCGCGTTGCTGCGGCATGGGCTGCAGCAAAAACTTCACGCGGGAACCCCTGAGGTGTCTGCACTTCGCGAAGCTCAGCGCGATCAAGTTCTTCGATGACGGCGCCATCCGCGTCCACCCGCTTGACCGTATTGACCACGGGCAAGCCTGGAACGATGCCGTGACCGGTGCGTTCCACCTCGGCGATGACGAATTCAATGAGGGATGCGGGCGTGAGCGCGCGAGCGGCATCGTGGATGAGCACGGTTGCCACGTTGACGCCGAGAGCAGCAAGACCGTTCGCGACCGAGCGCTGGCGGGTGTTGCCGCCTGCCACGACCAGCGCGTGCGTGCCGTCCACCATGCGCCTGGCATCGTCGATTCGGTCCTCCGGCACGACGACAACAATGTCGGGCGCCGGAGAGACGCTCAACACTTCATCAAGAGCGCGCTCGAGCATCGTGCGCCCCGCGACTTCGACAAACGCTTTCTGCGTTGTTTCACCCAGCCGCGAACCGCTGCCAGCCGCAACGACGATCACAGCTGCGGTCGGCAAAGACATGCCTCACAGCGTAGCAACCTGCACCCATCCGAAACCGGCGCAACTACCGTGCCGTGACGTTAGGACGCGAGAACCTCGTCAAGCACGTTCGAGGCCTTCTCTTCATCGGTTTTCTCGGCGAGCGCGAGCTCCGAAATGAGGATCTGGCGTGCCTTCGCGAGCATGCGCTTCTCACCAGCAGAGAGGCCACGGTCCTGATCGCGGCGCCACAAGTCGCGAACGACTTCTGAGACCTTGATGACGTCGCCCGAAGCGAGCTTTTCGAGGTTGGCTTTGTACCTGCGCGACCAGTTGGTTGGCTCCTCGGTGAAGGGCGCGCGCAAGACCTCGAAAACCTGTTCGAGGCCCTCTTTGCCAATGACATCACGCACGCCCACGAGGTCGACGTTTTCCGCCGGTACTTCAATGGTCAGATCGCCTTGCGTGACGTTGAGCTTCAAATAAAGCTTTTCTTCACCTCGGATGATCCTCTTTTTGACCTCGGTGATAGTTGCAGCACCATGGTGAGGGTAAACGACAGTCTCGCCGACTTCGAAAAGCATTGAATTGGCTCCATTCCGCGACCAAAATTCTACCACAGTGCCCTGCACGGACGGTGGGCCGATCTTCGGTGAGGAGCGCCCCACCGCTAAGCTAAACTTTCAACTGGGTTTATGTGGGTCACTTCCCCATAACCCACACCGATCTTGACCTCGGAGGATTCTGTGAAAGCACGTCTGGCTGCGAGCGCCATCCTCGTCGCACTTCTGGCGGCGGGAACCACGGGTTGCACGTTCATGACTCCGCAAGTGACCACCATCGCGTATGACCCGAGCGACGGCATCCGCGCGACGCTCGGCGACATCAAGGTGAACAACGCGCTTCTCGTCACGGAGGATGGCGAAAACGCCAGCCTCGTCGTGAGCCTTCAAAACACCTCAGATTTCGGCGTGCAAGTGAACGTTCAGTACGAGGATGCGTCGAAATCGAAAGTGAATGACAGCGTCCACGTGAACGCGCGGTCGGTCGCTTCACTTGGGGCATCCGGAGCGCACGGTACGTCAACCATCGTCCTCACGGGCATCGACGCGCCAGCGGGCACCCTCTTCCCGATCTTCCTTCAGTACGACGACGTGACGGGCCAGCAGCTGTGGGTTCCCGTGCTGGCTGCCGAAGGGCCCTACGCCGATCTCGCTCCAGCACCTACGGAGTAGCGCTTTCCCTCTCGCGGCTACTCGGCGAATCGATATCCGAGGCCGCGCACCGTCTGAAGCATGACCGGCGATGCCGGGTCGCGTTCGATGCGGCCGCGAATCCGCTTGACGTGCACGTCGAGAGTTTTGCTGTCGCCGACGTAGCCTGGTCCCCAGACCCGGTCCATGAGCTGCCCGCGCGTGAGCACGCGACCTGCGTTGCGCAACAGCACTTCGAGCAGTTCGTACTCCTTGAGCGGAAGCACGACCGCGTCACCGCGCACAGTGATCGAGTGGCGTTCGACATCCATGATGACGTCGCCCGCCGTGAGGATGTCGTCGTCCGTAGCGTCAAGATCTCCCTTGCGGCGGAGGACGGCCCGCATCCTGGCTAACAGTTCGCGCGACGAGTACGGCTTCGTCACGTAGTCGTCTGCCCCGATCTCTAACCCGACGACAATGTCCACTTCGCTGTCTTTCGCCGTCAGCATGATGATGGGCACACTCGACCGCGTGCGGATTTGCCGGCAGACCTCCGTGCCGGAGAGCCCGGGAAGCATGAGGTCGAGAAGAATGAGGTCCGGGTTGTCGCGGTCGAACGCTTCAAGTGCCCCAGGGCCGTCTTTCGCCGTGGTCACTTGATAGCCTTCGCGTTCGAGCAGAAACGCGAGCGGTTCACGCAGAGAACGTTCGTCCTCGACGAGGAGGATGCGCGTCATGCGCCTTCCCCCGGCGACGCGGCGATGGAGTGCGACATTTCAGGCAACCGGATCGTGAACGTCGAACCGTAACCGGGCTGCGACCACACGCGCACATCGCCGCCGTGATTTTGAACAACGTGCTTCACGATGCTCAACCCGAGGCCCGTGCCGCCCGTGTGCCTGGATCTCGCCGGGTCGATCCGGTAAAACCGCTCAAATACGCGATCAATTTCTTCCGCAGCAATGCCGACACCCTGGTCGGTGACGGCGATCTCGACGATGCCGTCAACCGTGTTCACACCCACGCCGACGCGCGAGCCTTTCGCCGAGTACACGATGGCGTTGGAGATGAGGTTCTGCAACGCCACGACAAGCAGCGACTCGTCACCAAACACTTCCGTCCCCGCGTCGCCGCCGCTCGCGATCGTCACGTCGCGCGCTTCGGCCGCCACCCGGTTGTGGTCGATTGCCGCGGCGACGACGTGGTCGATCTCCACCACTTCTGGTTTGCTGAGCGCATCGGCAGCTTGCAGCCTCGACAGGTCGATGATTTCCTGAGTGATGCGCGTGAGGCGCTCAGATTCTTTCGTGAGCCGCTTCGCGAACTTCTTCACCTGATCCGGTTCCTTGGCGGCCGCCTGGAGGGCTTCGGCGAGGATGCTCACCGCCCCAATGGGCGTCTTGAGTTCGTGGCTGATGTTCGCGACGAAGTCACGGCGAACCGCATCCAGCTTGTACGCCTCCGTGCGGTCCTCAGCGAGAAGCAGCACGTACCGTGAGCCGAGTCTCGCTACCCGCACGAAAAGATAAATGTTGGCGTCTCCGAGCGGCCCCCTCGGAACCTCGATTTCCTTCGCCACAGGGTCGCCGGTGCGGCGCACGCTGTCGACGATGTCGATGAGTTCAGCGTGCACAAGAGTCTGATTCCAGACCAAACCGAAAGCGAGGGCGCCTGGGCTTGCCTTGATGACGTTGTTGGACGGGTCAAGCACGACACCGCCCGACTCGAGGGCGTCAATCACCTGGTCGACGCCATCCGGAACTGACGGCGTCACGACGCTCACCGCCCTATCCCCGCGACGGGCAGCGAGGTAAACGATGCTGACGATACCTGCGCCAACCAGCACGCCAAACGTCAGAGAGGCGGGCACCAGCCATGTGGAGTCCATAGCGACTAGATTAGTTACTTCCTCGAGCTAATTTTCCGGCGGGTGGTTTCAGAGCACCAATTGTGCACATTGTTCACCCAATGATCACCGGTTGTTAACCTCGAGTCGAGACTATGGCTGCACCGGATGACGGGCAGCATGAAGGGAACGGCAATGCGGGAAGTTTTCCAGCAAGAGCTTCGAGAAGTGCAGGAACGACTCGTCGAGATTGCGTCACTCGTCGAAGTGTCGATCGAAAATGCCACGCGCGCTTTCAACGAATCGAACGTCGCGCTAGCCGACACGGTCATCGCCGATGATGACAAAATCGACGACCTCACGGTGAGTCTCGACGAGTTGGCGATCAACATTCTTGCGAGGCAACAGCCTGTCGCCAGGGACTTGCGCATCGTCGTAAGCGCTTTGCGCATTTCTGCCTCCCTCGAGCGGATGGGCGACATGAGCGAACACATCGCGCAACTTGCCCGCTACCGCTTTCCGGAGAAAGTTGTACCGAAAACCCTGCGCTCCACTTTCGCGGAGATGGGCAGGCTCGACGTCGCGGTGGCGAAGAAGCTCACTCTGCTTCTCAAAACCGAAGATGTGCGCCTCGCGGAGGAGATTCGCAACGACGACGACCGCATCGACGAGTTGCACTTGAGCGTGTTCGAGAAGGTGCTCAGCGAATCCTGGAAAGGCGGCGCTGAAGACACCGTCGACTCCACTCTCGCTTCCCGCTACCACGAACGGTTCGCCGACCACGCCGTCTCCATCGCGAAGAAAGTTCAATACCTCGCGACGGGTGACTGGCAGACCAGCTACCCCTCGAGCTAGTTGCCCTTCAACTTATCGACAGCGGCGATGAGCTCGTCCGGTCCGAGAAGATTGGGCTGCACTTCGCCGTTGACGAACAGTGTGGGCGTGCCTTGCACTCCAGCGTCGCGAGACGCGGCAGTGTTCGACCCGATCCAGTCAGCGTGCGTGCCCTTGGAGATGCACGACAGTGTCGCCTCATCCGTGATGCCCTGGGCTTTCGCAAAGTCGGAGAAGTCGGAAGTGCCCCAGCGATCGGACTGCTGACTGTGGTTGGCAAACAGGGCGGAGTGGAAGTCCGGCCAGTTTTGGGAATCATTCTCTGCCACGCACGTCGCGGCTGAGCCCGCCGCGGTTCCGTACGAGGTCACAATCTGGATCGGGTGGAAGTTCACGATGGCGTCCCCCGAAGCGGCGAGCGCAAACAGGGTGGGGCCAACCGCTGCCTCATAGTCGGCGCAGTGGGGGCACGAATAGTCTTCGTACAGATCGATGGTCACTGGCGCATCGCTCTTACCCACGGTGACCGCGGTGTCGCCGACAGTCAGCGGGATCCCGTCAACCCCCTGCAGGGAAATGGTGCCTTGTGCCGACGGCGGAGCGACCGGTTCCTTTGGAGTGTTGCCGAATACCAAAAAAGCCACGACCGCGCCCGCAATCACGAGCACTCCAAGGGCGATCCCCAGCTGGATGAACATCGTCTTTCGCTTTTCGCGACGCTGTTGCTCGCGCCGTTGGAGGTTCGCCTTTTCACGGATCTCGATGATGCGCTGGGAGTCTTTCTTAGCCACGTCGTCAGGTACTTTCTGTTGGGTGATTTGGGCTTGCTATAGCGTCAAGTTCAGTGTTTACCCTGAGCGGCGACCGCTGCGGCGCCCTCGGCGGCAGCATTCGGATCGAGGTATCGCGACGGCGACACGGGCATGAAGTCGTCGCCAAGTTCGTAGATGAGCGGAATACCCGTGGGGATGTTCAGTTCGGAGATCGCGTCATCCGAAATTCCGTCAAGGTGCTTCACAAGCCCTCGCAGCGAATTGCCATGGGCTGTGACGAGCACGGTTTTACCTTCGCCGAGAGCGGGAGTGATGTCGGAGTTCCAGTAGGGAAGCATCCGACTGATCACATCTTTGAGGCATTCGGTGCGAGGCAAGTCGGCGCCGAGATCCGCATAGCGAGGATCGTGCGCTTGCGAGAATTCGCTGTCGTCGTCGAGAGGAGGCGGCGGAACGTCAAAGGAGCGTCGCCACGTCATGAACTGTTCTTCACCGAACTCCGCGAGCGTCTCCGCTTTGTTCTTGCCCTGCAGCGCACCGTAGTGGCGTTCGTTCAAACGCCAGCTGCGGTGCACGGGAATCCAGTCGCGGTCTGCCGACATGAGTGCCTCATTGGCGGTGTGGATCGCCCTCTTCAGCAGGCTCGTGAACTGCACGTCAGGCAAGAGACCGGATGACGCGAGCAATTCACCCGCATTGCGGGCCTCCTGCCAACCGAGCTCCGTGAGAGGAACATCAACCCACCCCGTGAACTGGTTCTTCTCGTTCCACTCGGACTGGCCGTGACGTAAAAGAATCAGGGTGTAAGTCATAGTGTCAGTTTACCGGCGAGCCTGTTAAGTGCTAACGCAGTCTCGGCAAACGCGGAACATTCGCTACGGCACCCGCGGTGGGAGGAACGATAATCTCCTGCGCTGCGCTTATCGTGCTGCCGTCGACGGTGATCGTGAGCACGGCATCCGGGTCGGTCATGCGCCTCACGACGGCGAGCGCGATGGGGCCGAACTCGTGGTGGCGCGCAACGCTCGTGACGCGCCCCACCGACTTCTCCCCGAGGAATACCTCGTCACCTTCCGCTGGCAAGACAGATTCGGAACCGTCGAGGTGCAGCATGACCAGCCGCCTTGGCGGATGACCGAGGTTGTGCACTTTCGCCACTGTTTCCTGGCCTCGGTAGCAACCCTTCGTGAGGTGTACAGCGCTGCGCAGCCAGTCAAGCTCATGCGGAATCGTCTTCTCGTCCACTTCCGTGACGAACCGCGGCCGCCATGCGGCGATCCTCAGTGCTTCGAGTGCGAGCACGCCGGCGTGAGGCAACGAGGCCGCGGCCGCCATCGAGGAGCGTTCGACAATAATTTCGGAGTACGTCCAGGCCGCAGCCGGATGCTCGTGGGGCAGCGCGTATTGGTGTCCGCCAGGCACGAGCGCCGACCACGGGTCGCGCCACACGAGCGCAACACCGTTCGGTGCTGCTGCATCCAGTGCCGGCGTGCCAAACGTTCCGATTGCCGCGTAGTCCGCGCTGCGATCAGCAACCTCTACGCGGAGCGTGAACCTCATGGAGTTCAACCATTCGCAAAGCGAATCCGTCTCGCTGCCTTCGACGAGGAGCCACGTACTGACGCCGTCATCCAGCACGCGGATGGCGTGCTCAATCCGACCCGTCTGCCCGAGAAGCAGCGTTTCAGCTGAGGCACCCGGGCTTATCCCCGTCAATCGCTGGCTCGACACGGAATCCAGCCACGTCAAACGGTCCGCGCCTGTGACGGTCACCACTCCGTGGTGCGAAAGGTCCACAATGGCCTCTCCCGCGGCGAGCGCGCGCTGCTCCGCTGCGGGGTTGCCGTAGTGCGCGGCGACACCGGAGTCTGCCCCCGAAGCCTCCACAGCGCCATCGAGCGCCAAAAAATCAGTCAACACGGGAAAGCCTTCCTGAAGCGTGAGAGGTGAGAGTGCGGCCGAGCGCGGCAATGTCCCACGCCCACAACAATTCGCCGTCGACGAGCCCGTACATGCGCGTGGATGCGGTGTGAGCTTTAGCGTTCGCGGACCGCATGACGGCATCCGTCGCGAGATCAATACGTGCGTCTTTCGTGTGCCCCAAATACAGTTCGCTCACGCCTCCCGGATGCAGCAACGACACCTCGAGATCAAATCCGCCGTCAGCGTTGCGCAGGGTCTCCACCGCTTCAGCGCTCGCAAACGCTGGGTCTCCGATGCCCGCGAGCAACCCGGGGCCAGGGTCGGCTTCCGTCGCGGGTCGCGACAAACGCCAGTAACCGGTTTCGGTTGCGAGGGGTTCTGAGAACGACGAGTCATCGTCGCCGTCGAGCTTCCACGTGTACGAGGAATAGTTCAAATGCGGAAGCCCATCATGGCTGAAGCTTGCACGGTGGCCGAACTCGTAGCTTCGGACATCGTCGCCGACCGGGTAGTTGAGCACGCCGGTGCCCTCCCACACTCCGATGAGCCACGAGATGGGGGCAAGCTCGGCGGGAAGCCCCTCCGGTAACTGCAGCATTGCTGCGGCCTAGCGCGAGCCGCGGAAAAGGTTATAGACAACCACGACGGAAACGTACCCGATGGCAAGTGTCGCTAGCCCCAGAAGGCCGACGAAGAAAAGCTCAAGCGCGAGTAACATGATCCAATTCTAGCCGTTTGCGAGCCTCAAGAGTGCGAGCACCCCTGTCGCAATGGCGAAAATGAGCGCCGAGCCACTCACGGATGCCATCACGCGGTCAAGAAAACCAACCTTCGTGAGGGTGGAGAGCTGCACCGCGAATGTCACCACGATGGCCGCCCCCATCGAGACCGTAAGCCACGTGAAGTACTCATCGGGCGGACTCGCCACACCGACGATGACGGCTGCGACGACACTCGCTGCCCACATGGGCAGCACGGTTCCTGCCTTGAGTTCCCGCGAGTGGTCTGCAACTGTCACAACACCATTCTGTCCCATTCTCGTGCCACTTATAGACTGTTGACCTGTCAAGGCCGAAAGGATCCTGTGGCTCAACTGTTGATTCTCACCCCCGCCGGGGCGAACGACGTTTTGCCTGCCCTCGCGTTGCTGAATCATCGAGTGCGCACCATCCCGGCCGAACCGGCTTTACTCGTGAAAGCGCCACCGTGCGATGTGATCATCGTCGACGCTCGAGAGGATCTCGCGAGCGCCAAATCGCTGTGCAAGATTCTGCACGCGACGGGACTCGCCGTGCCGCTTTTGCTCGTCGTCAGGGAGGTCGGGCTTGTCGCGGTAAGCGCGGAGTGGGGTGCCGACGACATTCTGCTCACGACCGCGGGCCCGGCAGAAGTGGATGCTCGGCTTCGCCTTGCACTCGGTCGCCGCACGTTTGAACAGGCCTCTAAAAAAATCATCGCAAGCGGCGTCGTGATCGACGCTGAAAGCTATTCCGCGAAAGTGCGCGGACGCACTCTCGACCTCACCTTCAAAGAGTTCGAGCTTCTGCGTTTTCTCGCGACGCACCCGAGCCGCGTGTTTACGCGCGAGCAGTTGCTGAGCGAAGTGTGGGGTTACGACTACTTCGGTGGCACGCGTACGGTGGATGTTCACGTTCGGCGTTTGCGAGCGAAGCTTGGTGACCAGGAGTCCGTGATCGGAACCGTACGCAACGTCGGTTACCGCTTTAACGTTGTGGATGAGGATGACAGTGAACGAATTTCAGAGCGCCTCCATTCCTGACTTTCTGGCGGGACTCATCGAGCGTGCTCGAGCGCTCGATGGCCAGCCGCCGTTCTCCGACCAAAGCCTTGTCGAGCTTGAGCGCGGAGAGAGAACACTTCTCGGCTCGACACGGGCTGCAGCCGTCGTCTCTGCAGACGAAGTCGAACTCGTCGTCGACCCCGGCGAGCGCGGACACGGGCACGGCACAGCGCTCGTCGACACCGTACTGCGGGAGCACCCGGGCGTCATGTTTGCGTGGGCGCACGGTGATCACCCCGCGTCCCGTGCTCTCGCCGAGCGATTCGGTTTCACGCCCATTCGCACGCTCCTGAAATTGCAGGCGCCGCTCGAGCCACCTTTCGCCGAGCCGGATTCTCGCATCCGCAGTTTTCGCACCGGGCAAGACGACAGCGCATGGTTGAAACTCAACGCCACCTCGTTCGCCGACCATCCCGAGCAGGGAAAACTCGTCCAGCGCGACCTTGACGATCGCATTGCTGAAGACTGGTTCGATGCTGAGGACTTCTTGCTGCTGGACGACGACGGCACACTCATCGGGTTCTGCTGGCTCAAAGTAGAGCGCCACTCTGGCGAGATTTACGCCGTCGGCATCGACCCAGCGCGCCAAGGCGAAGGGCTGGGAAGAATTCTCATGGATGCCGGGTTTGCGCGCCTGGCCGCGCTCGGCATCCGCACGGTTGCGCTGTACGTCGAAGCCGACAATGAGCCTGCGCTCGCACTGTACGAACGTTACGGCTTCACTCAAGACACGATCGACATCCGGTATCAGCGCACGCCGGGTTAAGCGTTCTGTCGCTTTCGGGTGCAATGATCGAAGCATGGATGCGGAGAGTTACCTCGACGATTCGGGGCTCGCGACAGACAGTCTCGATGACGACTACGACTCGTCGTGGGTTGATGACGGCACTTTGCCGCCCGACCGGTTTCTCGATCGGGAGCTGAGCTGGCTCGCGTTTAACCAGCGCGTGCTTGAACTCGCGGAAGATGTGTCTGTTCCGCTTCTCGAGCGCGTCAACTTTTTGGCCATTTTTGCCAACAATCTCGACGAATTCTTCATGGTGCGGGTGGCAGGGCTCAAGCGGCGCATCATGACGGGGCTCGCTGTCCCCACCAATACCGGTCGCGAACCTCTCGACGCCCTCGCGGCCATCAGCGCAAAAGCGCACGAACTGCAGGACCGCCATGCCGCGGCCTTCAAAGACGTTGTCAAGCCGGCTCTCGACGATGCCGGGATTCACATCGAAACCTGGGCGGACCTCGGCGACGAAGACCGCGAGCGGATTGACGAGATCTTTTCGAACCAGATCTTCCCAGTGCTCACGCCGCTCGCCGTCGACCCCGCTCACCCGTTCCCGTACATTTCGGGGCTCTCGCTCAACCTCTCGATCCGGGTGCGGCATCCCAAGACCGGCAAGGTCGAATTCGCGCGGCTCAAAGTGCCTCCCGTGCTCCCACGGTTCGTGCAGCTTCCGGATGACGAACGCGGGCTGTTGCGCTTCATCCCCCTCGAAGACCTCATTTCCAACCACCTCGAGGAGCTGTTCCCGGGGATGGAGATTCTCGAACACCACGAGTTTCGGGTCACCCGGAACGAGGATTTCGAGATAGAGGAAGACGAAACAGAGAACCTCATCCAGTCGCTTGAACGCGAGATTCTTCGTCGGCGCTTCGGCCCACCCATCCGTCTTGAGATCACCGACGACATGGACGAACGAACGCTCCGGTTGCTCGTGCGCGAACTCGGGATCACCGAGCAAGAGGTGTATCGGCTCCCCGCGCCACTTGACCTCGGCGGACTCTTCGAAGTATTCCGGATCGAGCGGCCGAGTCTCAAATATCGCAAACACGTTCCAACGACGAGTGTTGCCTTGCTGCCGAGCGAACCGAACGGCGAACCGGACGTGTTCGCCTCGATCGCCCGCGGCGACATCCTGTTGCACCACCCCTACGAATCCTTCGCCACGAGCGTTCAAGCGTTTCTCGAGCAAGCGGCGCGCGACCCGAACGTGCTCGCGATCAAACAAACGCTGTACCGCACGAGCGGAGACAGCCCCATTGTCGAAGCGCTCATCAAAGCAGCCGATTCGGGCAAAGCGGTTCTGGCTCTTGTGGAACTCAAAGCACGATTCGACGAGACGGCAAACATCAATTGGGCTCGCCAACTCGAAAAAGCGGGCGTTCACGTCGTCTACGGCATGGTGGGGCTCAAAACGCACTGCAAGCTCGCGCTCGTCGTGCGCGAAGAAGGCGGATCCCTCCGCCACTACAGCCACATCGGCACGGGCAACTACAATCCGAAAACCAGCAGGGTCTACGAAGATCTCGGCTTGCTTACCGCGGATGACCAAGTCGGCAAAGATCTCGCTCGGCTTTTCAACGAGCTTTCCGGCTACGCAATCGAGAAGAAGTTCAAACGGCTGCTCGTGGCGCCCCTGCACTTGCGCAAAGGGTTGCTGAAGCGCATCCGCACGGAAACCCAGAACGCGCTCGACGGCAACCCGAGCGGCATCCGGATCAAAGTGAACGCCATTGTGGATGAAGCCATCATCGATGCGCTCTACCGTGCAAGTCAGGCGGGAGTGCCCGTCGACTTGTGGGTGCGCGGAATTTGCAGCGTGCGCCCTGGTGTCGAGGGCATGAGCGAAAACATTCGCGTTCGCTCCATCGTCGGCAGATACCTCGAACACTCGCGCATCTTCTCGTTCGCGGGAAATGGCAACCCTCAAGTTCTCATCGGCAGCGCGGACATCATGCACCGCAACCTCGACAGGCGAATCGAGGCCCTCGTGCGTCTCGTCGATCCTGATCAACTCGACGAAATTGACGCGATGTTTGATTTGGCGATGTCGGACCGCACATCATCGTGGTGGCTTGAGGAAACCGGCACGTGGACTCGCCACCACCTCACGGAGAGCGGCGGCCACCTTGATGATCTGCAAAACGTGCTCATGAGGCGCATTTCCTCGCGCAAGCGTGGTGTCACCCGATGAAAAGTGCGGCAGACTCCGACCTCGTCGTCGCGGCCGGGGCAGTGTGCTGGCGAGTCATCAACGGAAAAATTCGAGTGCTGCTCGTTCACCGCGAAGCGCAAGCGGATGTGTCGCTACCTAAAGGGAAAGTGGATCCGGGAGAACTTCTACCGCAAACAGCGGTGCGCGAGATCGAAGAAGAAACCGGGTTGAGCGTCGCGCTCGGGGTGCCGCTGGGAACCATCGAATACAGGATCAATGGCGGCCGGGAGAAGGTCGTGCACTATTGGGCTGCGGAAGTCACGGACGATGCGCACGAGAGTTCGAGCTTTAGTCCCAACCAGGAAATCGCCGCCATCGAGTGGCTGAGCGTCAACAAAGCCCGCAACGCCCTGAGCTACGAGCGAGACCGCGAAGTTCTCGACAGGTTCGCGACCCTCGTCAACTCTGGCCGACTTCGCACTTTCGCGATCATCGCCGTGCGGCATGGCAAAGCGGTACCTCCGGAAAGCTGGGATGGCCCGGACTCCACGAGACCATTGCTGCACAGGGGCCTCACTCAGGCCGCAAACATCGCACCGTCAATTGCCGCCTTCCGCCCCGAAAAACTCATCAGCAGCACCGCGGCGCGTTGCCAGTCCACTCTCGAACCGCTCGCCACGCTCACGGGACTGCCGGTGAACACGACCGCCGACATCAGCCAGGATGCGTACGAAGGAAACTCCGCGCGCGTCGGCAAAATTGTCAGCCAACGCTTGCGCAAGAAAGTCTCAGCCGTGCTGTGCAGCCACGGCCCAATACTGCCAGAAATCATTGGGGCGCTCGGCGCAGAGACGGGGACTCCCGCACTCTCGACGCTTCGCCGCGCGGCCATGCTGTCCACGGGAGAGTTCAGTGTTTTGCACGTCTCGGTGGAGCATCCGCAGAGCGGTCTTGTCGCCGTCGAAACCCATTCGCCGCTGCCGCAACGCTAAACCCGCATCCTCCCCCTGAAGATTCCTCTGCTGTTCACCGTGCGTTAGCGACCGGGTGCTCGAACGTTCACCGCGCCTTCCTAGCGTCAGTGGTGGGGCCATTCCAGGCCTTCTCCATAACCCTCGAAAGGGAACACAGTGAACATCTCGCGCTTCGGCGGCCTCGCGGTCATCGCAGTTGTCAGCACCCTGGCCCTGTCCGCCTGCACGACAAATGAAACACAGCAGGATCAGTCCCCCGGCGCCATCTCGGGAGAACTCAACGGTTCTGGCGCATCCTCCCAGGGCAGTGCATCCGATGTGTGGATCGCGGCGTTCCAGACCGCCAACCCGAGTGCCACTATCAACTACTCGGCGGACGGCTCCGGTGCAGGACGCAGGGCTTTCTCGAGCGGCGGCGTGGCATTCGCAGGCTCAGACTCGGCGCTGAGCACCGAAGAACTGGCCGGCGACTTTGCCATGTGCGCTCCCGGCACCACGCCCATCGACGTGCCCGTGTACATCTCGCCCATCGCGCTCATCTTCAATGTGGACGGCGTCACCACGCTCAATCTCGATTCCGCCACGATCGCAGGGATCTTCAGCGGTGCCGTCACAACGTGGAATGACCCCGCGATCTCCGCACTGAATCCGGATACCGCTCTACCTGCCGAATCGATCACGGCAGTCCACCGCTCAGACGACTCAGGCACCACGAAAAACTTCACCGACTACCTGGCGAAGACGGCACCCGAAGTGTGGGATGCCGAACCGGCCGACACCTTCCCGTACATGGGCGGCGAGGCAGCTCAAGGCACGTCGGGAGTTGTCGACGCGGTAACCAATGGCAAAAACACCATCGGATACGCGGATGCTTCTCGCGCGGGCTCGCTCGGTGTCGCCGCCATCAAGGTCGGGGAAACCTTCGTCGACTACACGGCGGAAGCCGCAGCGCGCGTGGTTGCCGGTTCGCCTCGCGTGGAGGGCAGAAGCGCAAACGATATCGTCTTCTCCCTCAACCGCATGACCACCGATCCGACGCACTACCCGCTCGTTCTCGTGAGCTACCTCATCACATGCCAGGAGTACGCGGATCCGAAAATCGGAGCGTTCGTGAAGGCATATGTGAGCTACGTGGCGAGCCCGGAAGGTCAGGCCGCGGCCGCCGCGTCAGCGGGTGCCGCACCGCTCTCGCCCGAACTCTCTCGAATCGTCGTCGCAGCCATCGACACTATCTCGTGAAAATGCTCACAGTTCGTCAATCGTTCACCTTGCGTTCACCCGCGCGGTGCACGGTTGATGACTGTGAGCTTCACGCGTCTCGGCACCCTCGCAACCATCGCGGTAATGGGCGCCCTCGTACTCTCCTCGTGTGCAACGAATGAGATGTTGCAAACGCCAACCCCTGGCGCACGCTCGGGCGAACTCAACGGTTCAGGCGCGTCATCACAGGGCAGTGCATCCGACGCCTGGGTGGCCGCATACCAAACGAACAACCCGGCCGTCACCATCAACTATTCGCCTGATGGCTCCGGTGCAGGGCGCAAAGCCTTCATGAGCGGCGGAGTGTCGTTCGCAGGTTCAGACTCGGCGCTGAGCGAAAGCGAACTCACCGGAACTTTCGCCGCGTGTGCGCCAGGAACCAGCGCAATCGATCTCCCCGTCTACATTTCGCCCATCGCCCTCATCTTCAAAATCGAGGGAGTGACGGAACTCAACCTCGACCCTTCCACCATCGCCAACATCTTCACAGGCGCCATCACAACGTGGGACGACCCGCAGATTGCCGCCATTAACCCCGGCGTCACGTTTCCGGCCGCGACCATTACGCCCGTGCACCGGTCAGACGACTCAGGGACCACCTGGAACTTCACCGACTACCTGGCCGTGACGGCGCCGAACGAATGGGATGCCCCGGCATCCGACACCTTCCCGTACACGTTCGGTGAAGCAGCGCAAGGCACATCGGGCGTCGTGAGCGCCGTGACTAACGGTCGAAACACCATCGGCTACTCGGATGCCTCACGAGCAGGCGACCTCGCGTTCGCGGCCATCAAAGTGGGTGACACGTTCGTGGAATACACGGCCGAAGCCGCAGCAAACAGCGTCGCAGATTCGCCGCGCGTCGACGGCAGAAGCGAGAACGATATCGCCATCGCGATCGACCGCAACACCACCAACCCCAGCCACTACCCGCTTGTGCTCGTGAGCTACCTCCTCGTGTGCCAGGAATACCTGGACCCTGAAGTCGGCTCTCTCGTCAAGGCATACACGAGCTACATTGCGAGCTCAAGCGGCCAGGCCGAAGCAGCAAAGTCCGCTGGTGCCGCGCCACTTTCCGACAAACTTTCGGCCAGAGTGCTGGCGGCAATCGAGACGATTCGATGAGCGAACCCACGACTGGCCAGCGCAACCAGGAGCCACTCAGCGGCACGCCAGCGGTGACCGCTCCTGCGAAAGCCAAGTCCAGGCCTGCCGACCGCATCTTCGCGTCGAGCACGGTCGTCGCGGGCTCTCTCATTCTCGCCGCCCTCGCCGCTGTCGCCGTTTTTCTCATCGCCCAGAGCATCCCGGCGCTCGTCGTCGACCCCGCTGAACTGCCGAACGCACCATCCAGCTTCTGGGAGTACGTCGCCCCGCTCGCCTTCGGTACGGTGTGGGCCGCAGCGCTCGCACTGCTCATGGCGCTTCCGCTGTCACTGGGAATTGCCCTCTTCATTTCTCACTACGCACCGCGCAAGGTGGCGCAGACTCTCGGCTACATCATCGACTTGCTTGCCGCAGTACCCTCCGTGGTGTTCGGGCTGTGGGGCATCAAAGTTCTCGCCCCCTTTGTGCAGCCGTTCTACGAATGGCTCGTCGAAAACCTCGGATGGATTCCCCTGTTCGCGCCGCCGGCCTCCGGAACCGGCCGCACCATCCTCACAGTCGCGATCGTGCTCGCCGTCATGGTCGTGCCCATCATCACCGCGGTGTGCCGTGAAGTGTTCCTGCAGACGCCCGTGCTTCACGAAGAAGCAGCCCTCGCGCTCGGTGCCACGCGCTGGGAAATGATCCGCATGGCCGTACTGCCGTACGGGATGCCCGGAATCATTTCCGCGACGATGCTCGGGCTCGGCCGCGCACTGGGCGAAACCATGGTCGTGGCCATGGTGCTTTCGCCAGCTCTCGTCGTCAACTTCGTACTCACCGGCTCCACCAACCCGCCCACGATCGCCGGAAACATCGCGCTGAACTTTCCAGAAGCTCACGGTGTTGGAGTCAATGCGCTCATCGCAACAGGCCTCATCCTGTTCGTCATCACTCTCCTCGTGAACTCAGCGGCCCGCGTGCTCATCAATCGCCGAAAAGAATTTTCGGGGGCGAACGGATGACCACGACAACGAACGGGATCGTCAACAGCCTCACCACGGCGCAGCTCCCCAAGTGGGTGCCGTGGGGGCTCCTCGCCGGCAGCTGGGCGGTCATGGCGATCCTTTTCGCCATCCTCGCCGCCGACTCGGGAGGCAACTACAACATTGTCGGAGTGGCGTTCTTCGGCATAGTTCTCTACGACCTGCTGCTCTTCACCATCTCCTACCTTGTCGAGGGCTCCCGTAAAGCACGTGACCGCCTGGTCACTTCGCTCGTGACGACGGCGTTCGTCATCGCCCTGCTTCCCCTCATTTCCCTGCTCTTCACGGTCGTTGTGGATGGCTCAAAACGCTTCGACATCCAGTTCTTCACCCAGTCGATGCGCAACATCGTGGGGGCAGGATCGGAGGAATTCCCTGGCGGCGCCCTCCACGCGATCGTCGGCACCGTGGAGATCACGGGAATGGCGACACTCATCTCAGTGCCCATCGGATTGCTCGCGGCCATCTACCTCGTCGAGTACGGGCGCGGCAACCTCGCGAGGGCGATCACATTCTTCGTCGACGTGATGACGGGCATTCCCTCGATTGTCGCCGGCCTGTTCGCGTTCGCGCTGTTTGCGCTCATCTTCGACGACCCCGGCATCCGGTTCGGGCTCGGCGCTGCTGTCGCGCTCACGCTTCTCATGATTCCCACGGTGGTGCGCTCGAGCGAGGAAATGCTGAAACTCGTGCCGAACGACCTGCGCGAGGCATCCTTCGCTCTCGGCGTGCCCAAGTGGCTCACGATCATCAAGGTCGTGATTCCCACATCCCTCGGCGGCATCACGACGGGAGTTACTCTCGCCATCGCCAGGGTGATCGGCGAGACGGCCCCTCTGCTCATCATCGCGGGCTTCACCTCGAGTATGAACTACGACTTGTTCAACGGCCGGATGATGGCGCTCCCGCTCTTCGTATACACGCAATACGCGAACCCCGGCACCGACGTGCAGCCGTACCTGGATCGCGCGTGGGCTGCGGCGCTCACCCTCATCCTCATCGTCATGGCCCTCAACCTGATCGCGCGAGTGATCGCTCGAGTATTCGCCCCCAAAGTCGGCAGATAACCCCAAAGGAATCCGCAGTGTCTAAGCGCATCGAAGTGAACAACCTGAGCGTCTATTACGGCAAATTCAAAGCCGTGGAAGACATCACGCTCACGATCGAACCCCGCACGGTGACCGCGTTCATCGGCCCGAGCGGTTGCGGCAAGTCGACATTCCTTCGCACCCTCAACCGCATGCACGAGGTCATCCCCGGCGCCACCGTTGAGGGTGAAGTGCTTATCGACGGCAACAACCTTTACGGTCCAGGCGTCGACCCGGTGCTCGTGCGTCGCCAAGTGGGGATGGTGTTCCAGCGCCCCAACCCGTTCCCGACCATGTCGATCAGGGGCAACGTGCTCGCGGGCGTGACCCTCAACAATCGGCGGATGTCGCGCCCCGACGCCGACGACCTCGTGGAGCGCGCGCTGAAGGGTGCAAACCTGTGGAAGGAAGTGAAGGATCGGCTCGACCGTCCCGGAGCTGGGCTCTCGGGCGGTCAGCAGCAGCGCCTCTGCATTGCGCGGGCGATCGCCGTGCAACCCGATGTTTTGCTCATGGATGAGCCGGCATCCGCCCTCGACCCCATCTCCACGCTCGCGATCGAGGACCTTGTTGCTGAGCTCAAGGAGGAGTACACGATCGTGATTGTCACCCACAACATGCAGCAGGCTTCACGCGTGTCCGATCGCACCGCGTTCTTCAACATTGCGGACTCGGGGCAACCGGGCAAACTCATCGAATACGACGACACGACGACGATGTTCTCGCGACCTTCCGTGCAAGCGACGGAAGACTACGTCTCCGGAAAGTTCGGCTAGCCCCTGCTTGCTTTCATCATTCAGGAGGTGATGATGCTGAAGTGACCGGAGTGGCAGTTGACACACCCCATCGAGAACAGGTGTCACTCCTGTCACATCACCTCCTGAATGATGAAAGAGCACGGGGCGACACGGGTCAGTAACGTTGACTCATGGCAAAAATTGCGGGCGAGACTGATATTGATCTGGTCACCGAGATCATCGCTCTGGCATTCGTCACCGATCCGGTGTGGGGGGTTGCCATCGCACGACCGGACGGCAGCTCGCTCCACGCCGCATCGTTTTGGCGCCCCTACGTGGAGGGCGCGATGGTGAACTCCGGCGTGTATCTGAACGATGCCGGCACCGCGATTTCCGTGTGGATTCGGCCCGGATGTCAAGAAATGACCGACGGCCAGCAGGCCAGAGTGCTCGAGGTCGTGGAGAGCTCCCTCCCTCCAGCGTCGACGCCGGCAATGCTCGAACTGTGGGAACGGTTCGATTCCGCTCATCC
>RCMY010001515.1_pt1 | contig 22012 bp, 19 predicted proteins | sample 2041341 | NCBI WGS metagenome assembly RCMY01 (sample SAMN09708234, study PRJNA481090) | Marine sediment metagenome, whole genome shotgun sequencing project.
TTCCCGATCCCCTTCTGGGTCTGGGCCAAAATGTAAGCCAATGTGTCGCCTATGGCGAGCATCATTTTTGTGTACAGTGGGCGCGTCGTTATGTGGATTAAAGTAAATGACATTAACCCCTAGCTCGCTCAAGTAATCAAGCTTGTTAAGTACGCCCTGTAAATCGCCTCCGTAGCGTCGAAAAGCCGTTTTAGCATCAAAACTTGCGATGGGTACGCCGTTTACATCATGCTGTCCTTCCAAATTCGCAAAGTACTTATCTTGCGTATGCCAGTTCTGATTCCAAGGCGTAAGCGACCAGTTTGCCGGGATGTTACTGGGGTAATCTTGACTCATGCTTGTGAACGTAGGGTCGTTTTGGGTATCGCCATTATGGAATCGTTCCACATAAATTTGGTACCAAATTGCATGCTCAGTCCAATCTGGAGGAGAAGTTGGCGCGGGTTTAAGTACGACTTCAACAGGCTTTGGCTTTTCGCTACAACTCATTAGTGCAAAAGTTACTGAAAACGCCAACATAAGGCGCAACAATAGTTTTGCAACAAAATAAAAACGATACTTCATTAAAAACGTCCTACTTCTTATCTCATTTGTTATTATTAGGATGAGGTAACCACTCGCTTCTGTGTTTTGCAAACGTGCAGGGCGTCAATAATGTGCGGCCTCGTCAAAGCGATTTTCTAACTCAAGCTAGTATTTATTTAAGCATGAAATAACGCAAAAAGGGAAATTATGATTATTCCATTGATAAAAATACCTTATTACTTTAATTTGGGAGTTTGTAGTATGTGAACATTGTGTATTAGCTAGATGTTTACAGTTATTTCTACACCCATTATATCTAAAACATTGATAGGAATAAGCATGAAACATTCTACTTGGGCAGTTGCACTTGTGACTTTTTGCTCATTCGCTCTATTTTCGTGTAATAAGCCAAGCGAAATAAAAGTCGAAACATCTCCAAAGGTAAGCCCCGCAATAACCAAAGAAATAAGCCAAGAAGCAAGCAATACAGCCATACAGTCGGGTAAAGATTACCATTCTTTTGCTAACCCTGATGAAATAAAGGTCACCCACTTAACACTCGATTTAACCGCTGACTTCGAGCTTAAGCAAGTAACTGGCAGTGTGGAGCTAGATTTCAAGCGCATTGATGCAAACGCAACTGAACTCATTCTAGACACTCGAGACCTTACCATTAAGCAAGTAACGATTAATGGCAACGCCGTGAATTACTCGCTAAAAAAAGCTGATGAGAATTTAGGTTCAGCGCTTCATATTGAAGTGGGTTCAAGCGCAGACAAAGTTCGTATAGACTATGCAACTTCGCCTTTAGCTTCAGGCGTTCAATGGTTAACACCTGCGCAAACTGCGGGTAAACAACATCCGTTTTTGTTTACACAATCGCAAGCAATACATGCGCGTAGTTTTATTCCCTTACAAGACTCGCCAAGCGTGCGTGTAACTTACCAAGCAACCATTCATACCCCTAAAGAATTATTAGCGGTTATGAGTGCGGCTAACGACCCAAATACTGAACGAGACGGTGTATATGACTTCACAATGGAGCAAGCTATTCCTTCATACTTGATTGCCTTGGCAATTGGTGACTTGCAGTTTAAAGCCATGGGTGAGCGCACAGGTGTTTACGCTGAGCCATCAATGTTAGACGCTGCAGCGGCCGAGTTTGAAGATACCGAAAGTATGCTCGAAGCCACCGAAAAGACATTCGGTAGCTATCGTTGGGATCGCTATGATCTCTTAATTTTACCGCCGTCCTTCCCTTTTGGTGGCATGGAAAATCCGCGCCTGTCATTTATAACACCAACCGTAATAGCGGGCGATAAAAGCTTAGTGGCGCTAATTGCCCACGAACTTGCGCACAGTTGGTCAGGTAATACCGTAACCAATGCGACATGGCGCGATTTATGGTTAAATGAAGGCTTTACGACTTATTTAACCTACCGCATTATGGAAATGGTTTACGGTATCGATCGTTATAATATGGAAGCGGTGCTTGGATACCAAGACTTACAAGCTGATATTGAAAACGTACCTGCGAAAGATCAAATACTGGCGATTGATTTACGAGACCGAGACCCCGATGATGTGTTTTCAAACATTCCTTATGAAAAGGGTGCTTTATTTTTACGCGAAATAGAACAAAAAATTGGCCGTGACAACTTTGACGCATTTCTACTTTCTTATTTTGAGGACTTTGCGTTTAAAAGCATTACTACCGATGAGTTTATTGAGTATTTTGATACACATTTACTCAAAAAATATCCAGATGCGTTAAATAAAGCTCGTATTAGCCAATGGATATTTGAACCGGGAATACCGCAAAATGCTCCCGTACCCGAGTCTGACGCCTTTACAATGGTAGACACTGCACGTGCGGCGTGGTTGGCTGGCGATATACTCGCTTCGGCAATTCCTACGACAAGCTGGACAGTCCATCAGTGGCTATATTTTTTGAATAATATGCCTGATAAATTATCTGAAAAGCAGCTTGCTGAACTTGATAGTGCATTCAAATTAACAGCCACTAAAAATAACGAAATAGCGCACAGTTGGCTAATGATAGCAGTTAAAAACGAATATAAGCCCGCTTATGAAAGGCTGCACGACTTTTTGGTTAGTATTGGCCGCAACAAATTAGTTAAGCCCTTGTATAAAGCACTTTCAAAAACCCCTGAAGGCAAAGCCTTTGCCAAGCGGGCATTTACCCAAGCTAAACCCGGTTACCACCCGTTAACCATAAGCGCCAACGAGGGATTTATAGACTAAAGAAGAAGAAAGGCTTATAGTGTAGCTTCATTATTAGCCTTTCTGTTTTGTGGGATTACACCTATGTTCGCGTTTTTATTTATCGTTGCTTGCGTGGTATTTATTTCTACAGTTACTTGGTTGAGCTATAAGTTGGGAGAAACTAAAACTAACAGCGCTAAAGGTTCTTGTATATTAGGCTTTTTGTTATCGTTTCTACCGCCACTGGCGCTTGTGTATATTGGTCTATTGGCCTTCAAAGATGATAGAACGATCGCTGATTGACCAAACCTAACACGGGAAACTAGGTGCTTCAAAATAGCCAAATAGCCTGCCACGAATGTGATTTATTGATTGCTGTTCCCAAAATGGAAAATAATCAATCACTAATATGTCCGCGTTGCCAAAGCAAACAATTTACCCAATATAAAAATCCAATAGCCCACACCCTTGCCTGTGCCCTTACTGCCTTAATGATGTTGATTATGGCCAATAGTTTTCCGTTTTTATCGTTTGAAGCACAAGGACAAGACCGCACTATCTCGCTTATAGAATCTGCATACGAACTATTTTCGCGGGGTTTTGTGTTTTTGGCGGCAATGGTTTACGCCTTTATTTTGTTATTTCCTTTGCTTTATTTATGCTGCTTGCTGGCAATTCTGATTCCTATTAAGATGGGAGTAAAGCCTATATTCCCGGTGTTTTTAGGCCGCCTAATGAGCTTCTTTTTACCTTGGATAATGGCAGAAGTATTTATTGTTGGCGTGCTAGTTGCGTTAGTTAAAGTGATAGAACTAGCGGATATTATTCTAGGCGTATCGTTTTGGGCTTACATCACGTTTGTTGTTTTGTTTACTTTCACTGCGAGCGTAGCCAACCGTCATCAATTATGGCAATGGATCAGTGATGCCAAATAATTATTCGTCTAAACTAGATACCCCTGTGCACCAGTCATCGGGTGACTATCGTGCAGGCAGCGCAGCAAACAAAGGTCTAGCCTGTTGCCGTACCTGTCATTTATTGTCCTCCGTTAGTGAGAAAATTTGCCCTCGATGTCACGACCGATTGTATTTAAGATTGCCCAATAGTATTCAACGCACTTTAGCACTTATTATAACCTCAATTTTATTTTACATCCCGGCGAATATTTATCCCATTATGACCACTACCTTGCTTAACGAGAATACGCCTAGCACTATTTTAAGCGGCGTCATACTTTTTATAGAGCATGGTTCTTATTTTATTGCCTTTGTCATTTTTACCGCTAGTGTATTGATCCCCTTAGCCAAAATGTTCGTTATCTTGTGGCTTTGTTATACTACCTTGCAAGATAGTCGTTTAAGCAAAGTAGAGCTTACACGTATGTACCGTGTTACTGAATTTATTGGCAAATGGTCAATGATAGATATTTTCGTCGTATCCATTTTGGTTGCTTTAGTGCACGTAACCGGCATCATGATGGTAGAGCCCGGTTTGGCCGCGCAAGCATTTGCTATAGTAGTAATATTAACTATGCTGGCGGCACATCAGTTTGACGTTCGACTTATTTGGGATAAACAAAAATAATTATGAATCAGCCAGAAGAAGATAGCTCACAAGCGATCATCAAACAAAAGTCATCGATATCAAAGATTTGGTTGTTACCGCTTATTGCCTTTGTTATTGGCTTAGGTATGGTTTATCAACAGTGGCAAAATTTGGGCGTAGATATTGTTATCACGTTTGAAAACGCGCAAAGCTTAGAAGCGAAAAAAACCAAAGTAAAATTTAGGAACGTTGATATTGGCACGGTCAAAGAGATTCGGTTTACTGAAGATGGCAGTTCAATTGAAGCGGTTGTCGAGATTGATAAAAAGATGCAAGGATTTTTACGCACCGACAGCCAGTTTTGGGTGGTTAGACCACGTATAGGATCAGGCGGCGTGAGCGGGTTTGGCACCTTGGTTTCAGGCGCTTATATTGCAGTTGACCCCGGGCGTTCTGAACAATATATGCAACACTTTAAAGGCCTTGAAACTCCCCCTTTATCGTCCCCCACTGATGAAGGCTTAAAAATTAAATTGCTGTCAAGTGGGGGTAAGTCATTAACCGAAGGTAACCCCGTTATTTATCGAGGGTTTGAGGTAGGAGCGGTTGAAACGGTAGATTTTGATATTAACTCGAGGCAGGTGACGTACAGTATATTTGTAAGAGCACCTTACGATGGATTAATTACCAGCAATACCTTTTTTTGGAACTCCGGTGGTGTCTCTATTAATGCAAATTCCGGAGGACTGAGCATCGATTTAGCCTCGCTCGAGTCTTTTTTCTCTGGGGGTGTGCAGTTTGATATTCCTGATGACTTAAATCTTGGCGAGCGTATTACAACACCACAAACATTTAAGCTGTATCGTTCACGCTCTAGCATTGATGAAGATAGGGTTTATGACTACTTAGAGTATGTCATCTTAGTTGAAGACTCGGTAGGCGGGTTAGAAGTAGGTGCGCCGGTAGAGTACCGCGGGATCAGAATAGGCCGCGTGCACAAACCATACTTAGGGTTTTATCAAACTAATCAAATTGATAGTAAAGAGATAAGAATTCCGGTCATTATTCATCTTGAACCTGCGCGTTTGGCACCTAATCAGGAATATGATTTAGCCTGGTTTGACAAACAGTTTAATACTTGGTTAAAACAGGGTCTAGCCGCGAAGCTTGAAACCGCTAATTATTTAACGGGCGCCTTAAAAGTGAGCCTTGATTTAGCCAATGAAACGCAAGATGAAATTGAGTATTTTGGCAAATACGCCATTATTCCTATTTCTCAAAGTGGCTTTGCGAATATTATCAGTAAAACGGAGGCGCTGCTGAGCAAGCTTGAAAGCTTACCGTTAAACGAATTGATAGAAAGCACCCATCTTGCAATGAAATCAGCCAATACGGCGATTTTATCAACTAATGATACCGTTCTAGCCACACAGTCAGTCCTAACATCGGTGGAAGAAACCCTGCGCGAAGCCAATCAAACTTTAAAAGGTTTACAGCCCGACTCGCCTATATATCAAAAGTTAGAAAATAATTTAGAATCGCTAGAGCGAACGCTCAATATGATGCAACCGTTTTTGCAAGAAATTCGCCGAAAACCGAACTCTCTGATTTTTAGTGAAAAACCGCCTGCGGATATTCAACCTAAAGGAAAAACTCAATAATGTGCTCAAGAATCATCCTTTTATTTGTAAGCGTACTGGGTCTTCAGGCATGCGCTAACATTGATAAAGCACCTCAGACTTATTACTATATATTAGACGCTGTCCCAATACCGGTTCAACAAACACATTCCACTAGTCAAAATACTATACGGCAAATCAAAATACTGCCGGTTATCGTTCCCGATTATATGAACCAACCTAACCTAGTAATAAAGCTGAACGATCATCAGATTAAAATAACCAACTATCATTTTTGGGCCGAAGATTTACGTCGAAGTATTCAGCGTATACTTATAAGCGAACTAAACCAGCGCCAACTAGATATAAGTTTCACAGAAAGGTGTATCGATTGTGCTCAGCTAGTTGTCTCTATTAGCCATTTTTATCCCACTGAAAGTGGTGACGTGATCTTATCAGGCGCAGTTGAGTTTCGCGCGCAAAATGCTCAACAAATTCGAACTGAATTTAGTTTTAAGCAAAGCTTGAATGAGGGGGGGTTTGATGCAGCGGTTAAAGAGATGCGCGCGCTATTAAGTCAGCTTGCACAGTCAATTGAGGTTTAATCACTATTTGATTTACAAATAGTAACGCCCGGCTGGTTCGGACAGAAACTCACCGCATGTAGATAGGCCGGTTAACTGGTGTGTAAACAAAGATAAATTACCAGCTACATCCGCCAATTTCTGTAGATTCAGCCTCGGCAGATTTCGAACGGCTTGAAAAGGCAAACCAAGTTCCAACAAGTAGAAAAAATCCGGGTATCAAAAAGTATGACACTTTCATGCCCAGCGCATGCGATGACGTTACGGCAGTAGTGGTATCTAAAGTAGAGACTCCCGCTAATTTCAAACCAATATTAATCATCAAAAAAATGAAAAAAAGAAAGGCTACCCTTCTTCTAAAATTCGCTTGTTTTCTTGCTCTCGTCACGATAAACCCCTAATCACTTATGTGCATTCACTACATACATTGAATCGTTGAATATAAAGTATCAATTTGGAGTTCGGAATTTGAAAATAGTTCACTGTTAAAGCTATTTTTTATTATTTATTTTAAACAAATATAAATCAGCAACTTGCGCCTAAAATACCGCTTGTTAGTTGTTTATAAGATATAAATGATAATACCTATGAATGAATAACCTTCTTGTAAACTGAGCGAAAACATTAAAAGTTTTGGAAGTCGCTTAGCAACAAATGAATAGAGAATACAAAGATATTGCTTTGCCAGTAAATATCGCCGCATTTAATCTTTGATAAACTGGCAAGGACTCAGCAAAATATCGATCTGCCGGCGCACTAATTTCGGTTCTCGCGTTTTTCATTTAAGGGCGCCAACAGCATATAAAATATCCATGCAAACCATGAAATAAAAATTACCATAATAATCCAAGCGAGTTTTTCACCACCTGATGTGCGGCTTGAAATCATGATTATAAGTAACGGAATTAACCAAATAATTGCGCCGATAGTAAGTACGAAAGACCCGATAATAAATTCCACAGTGCTAAACCCCTTCTTAAAATAAGTGCTATTTTGTAATTAAATGTACTATATTGCTATTAAGTGACATTACTTTTTTTTGGTGTTCCCTTCAATAACAGTCAGCAAAAACAATACCAAAAATAAAACACAACATTTTCAATCGCTTGTAGAAAAAAAGGCATTATTATTTTTGTTTAAGTGGTCTAAAACCCTAATATGTAGTGTTTTTAACCGAAATAATAGCGGCTTACTGATATCGCTTAACGAGGGCACAAAGTCGTCAACATTATTTACAGAATCTACATTTGTTGTGCCAAGCACTTGTCAAGCTATTGATTTTAAACACCTATATTATTGGTATAATTTTTGCTAAATCAAGTTTAGTAAACAATAGATCATTTTCTATCAAGGTAAAAATTTATGAAAATTAAAAGTAACAATATTTTAGTGCGGGCAGCTGCAGTTTTGCTAACGACGTGTTCAGTGTCTAGTCAAGCTGCCGTAATTAATTGGGCCGATTGGCAAGCTTCTCAAAATGATCAAAGTGGCTTTACCGCGCAAGCAAGTATTACGACCGCAACATCAACCGTTAACATTGATTATTCTAATGCTAACGGTGTTGCTTTCTTCCAAGACGGTACCGGTATCGATTACTTTGCTGATAGACAAGGCCTGCGCGATGCTAGTACGTCTCCTTTCACTAGCGCTTTTGTTGAGAATATTCCTACTGCTGCCGAAATGATTGCTCTAAGATTTGCTGGTATGCAGTCTTTAGTATTTTCAGAAACAATCGCCAATCCTGTATTCTCTTATGTAAGTTTAAATAGCAATGGTTATTCGTTTGACCAAGATTTTGAAATACTTAGCTTTGGCAATGCATCTGATGGCAATGCTTGTGGCTATTGGGGTTGCGGTACATCATATAAAGACGTAGTTGATTTGGGCAATGGCCAATTTGAATACCGCTTATTAGGTACGGGTGAACCACATGGCACTATCCGTTTTACGGGCGCGTTTGATTCAGTTAGTTGGACCAGCTTAAGCAGTGAGAATTGGAATGGATTTACCGTTGGTATTGAAGGCACCGCGGAAGAAGTATTTGCCGCATCAGCACCCACAACCATAGCATTGATTGCGTTTGGTGTTTTTGGCTTATCGTTACGAAATAAAAGAAAATAATATAGTAACAAACGATTAATCTAAAAAACGGCTCTATACGAGCCGTTTCTTGTTTTTTAGATTAGCTATCCTGCAATGTCGACAGAATTGTGAACGCTATATTAGTTACGAGAAATACTCATCGTAGGTACCTTGGAAGTAATTGAGCTTGTGATCCTTTATTTCGATAATCGAAGTCGCTAGCGTAGATACAAACTCTCGGTCATGGCTCACAAAAATAAGTGTACCGTCAAAATCTTTAAGGGCTTTGTTAAGTGCTTCAATGGCTTCCATATCCATGTGGTTAGTCGGCTCGTCCATAACCAGTACGTTAATATCTTGCATCATGAGTTTACCAAATAGTAAACGGTTCTTTTCACCACCTGAACATACTCTTACATCTTTTACGATGTCATCGGCACTAAACAATAGTCGACCTAAAATAGCGCGTACCGCTAAATCGTCATGTTTTGGGGTGCGCCATTGCGACATCCAGTCAAACAAATTCATTGGCGTCGCAAAATCATTGCTAACGTCTTGCGCTAAATATCCAATCTTGGCATTTTCTGACCACTTTAGCGTGCCATTATTGGCATGTAGTTCATCGACTAAGCATCGCAAGAAGGTCGTTTTACCCGCGCCGTTCTCGCCAATAACAGCAAGTTTAGCACCTGCTTCAAGCAGTATGTCACCGCCCTTGAACAAAGTATTGCCGTCAAAACCATGCTCAATATTGTGCATTTCTAGTGCTAGACGGTGCAGCTTTTTATGTTGCTTAAAAGTGATATATGGCGATTGACGACTAGAGGCTACAACTTCATCTAATTGAATTTTATCCATACGTTTAGCGCGCGATGTAGCTTGTTTCGCTTTTGATGCATTAGCTGAGAAACGCGCAACAAAGCTTTTTAATTCTACAATTTCGGCGCTCTTTTTTGCATTTTCACTCAGTAACTGCTCTTGCACTAAGCTAGCAGATGCCATATATGACTCGTAATTGCCCGGATAAATACGCAGTTCGCCATAGTCGATGTCGGCCATGTGGGTACATACCGCATTTAAAAAATGACGGTCGTGTGAAATAATTACCATGGTGCATTTACGCTGATTCAGCACATCTTCTAACCACTTAATGGTATAAATATCCAAGTTGTTGGTCGGCTCATCTAGCAGTAACACATCGGGTTTTGAAAAAAGCGCTTGCGCAATCAGCACGCGCAGCTTTAAACCAGGCGCGACGTCAGACATCAGTCCAAAATGATATTTTTCGTTTATACCGGCTTCTATTAACAGCTCAATAGCACGAGTTTCTGCGGTGTAGCCGTCTTTTTCAGCAAATTCCGACTCTAAATCGGCTACTTTCATGCCGTCTTCTTCCGACATTTCAGGTAAGGAGTAAATGCGGTCGCGCTCTTGTTTAAGCGCCCATAGTTGGGCATCGCCCATAATAACAGCATCAACTACACTGAACTTTTCAAACGCAAACTGGTTCTGATTAAGGGTACCTAAGCGCTCGCCAGGAGATATCGAAACATTGCCTGAAGAAGGAGCAAGTTCGCCACTTAAGATTTTCATAAAGGTTGATTTACCACAACCGTTTGCACCTATAAGGCCATAACGATTTCCATTGCCAAATTTAGCTGAAATGTTTTCAAATAGTGGCTTAGCGCCAAATTGCATGGTGATATTTGCGGTGGTAATCAAACTAGTATTTCCTTTGCAGCGTAAATGACTGCTAATATGTGCGCTGACTATTTAGTAAGCGGTATTGAGGCGAATTGCGCGCGCATTATACAGTAATTGCGCATGAGTAAAAGGAATCAGACCCCTCATACTCGAATCTAGTCAAAATATAAGCAAACGTTTGCAAAAAATTACGCAAAATTAACATAAAACTAAGATGCTCTTTACAATGCGACTCACCTATTTACAAGGCGGCTCACCGATGTAAATTTGAGCTTTTTATTTTCGACTTTAAGAACATCGCTTAACGCTGTATCATATGCTTAACTTAAACTTGGAAGTTTTAAATGCGTTACCTTTTGATCTTAGCCTTTCTTTTACATACCTCAGCCACCTTTTCTAAAACGACTAAACCCGATACTTTGCCAGCAGAACGCACAGTGGTGGTAAAAAACCTTGATAAATTTGATTGGCTTCGTCTTAATTCAGGTGAATGGATAAAGGGCGAACTAAAGTCTCTTTATAACAAAGAAATTGAATTTAAAAGTGACGTACTAGACACGCTATTTATTGATAGAGAAGATGTGTACATGTTTTTGTCAGGACGGGCACAAAGCGTGCGCTTTAATGATGGAGTCGTGTTAACGGGGCCAGTGAACATATCAGGTGGATTTGTCACCGTCGCCAATACGCCTAATCAATATACTTATAAAGATTTGGTGTCAATTGCGCCTAGTGTAGATAGCGTATTAAGCGGCTGGAAGGCAAAAATATCACTGGGCGCAAATCTTTCTAAGGGGAACACTGAACAATCGGCATACTCAGCACAAGCAAGCGTAAAGCGTCGCACGGCGTCAAGTCGTTTTCTAGCAGATTTGTCTGCCTATCGCACTAAAGTTGAAGACGAAATTACTAAAAATAACATTCGCGCAACCGGCACATATGATTGGTTTTATAATCAAAAACTCTACTTCAGGCCCATATTTGTTGAATACTACCGCGACCCCTATCAAAATATTGGCAGCAAATATACGCTGGGCGCAGGTGTTGGTTACTACTTTATTGATACCGATAAAACCGGTTGGGATTTAACAGCCGGTCCTGCTTATCAACGAACCACTTTTGATACGGTTGAGGAAGGTGAGCAAGAGCAAAATTCATCAAGTTCTTTCTATCTTGCATCTAACTTTGAACGAGAGATCACATCAAGAATCGATTTTAATTTTGATTTTCGCTATACCCTAGCAGAAACTAAAGCAGGTGGTGATACTCAGTATGCAAATGCAGGCCTTGAAATTGAACTGACCGACGATATCGATTTTGATATCTCTTTTGTATGGGAGCACGTATCCAACCCAATTGCTGATGGCGATGGAATAAGACCGCTAAATGATGATTACAAACTCATCTTTGCATTAGGGATAGACTTTTAATGATGCCTAACCGTTTAGCTTAAGTATGTAATATTTTCTGCACATCAGTTACCTATTTGTTTGTATTTTCACTTTGTAAGACACACCGATATGCTATTCTTTATTCCAATTATTTATTGGCTGTGTCCTAATGTCTGAATTCATACCTATTTCACCGCGCCGGCCAGCGTTTTTGCAGTCTCTTGTCTGTTTTAGCGTGATTGTCATCACAATTGCAGGAGGGCTTTTTGGCATAGGCATTAGCCTGCACGTGCTAATGTTTATATGTCTGCTGTGGGTAGGACTTAACGCCTATATCCTTGGATATCGCTATTTACAAATACGCGAGTTAATGAACAGCGCGCTTGTTAGAGCAATGCCGGCAATCTATATATTCATACTTATTGGCATGGTGATTTCAAGCTTTATGCACAGTGGGACCATTGCCACCTTAATGTACTATGGCCTTAGCTGGCTAAACCCCAGTTTATTTTTAGCTGTGGGAATGCTGCTGTGCGCTTTGATGTCGGTCGCGACCGGAACCTCTTGGGGTACGGTAGGAACTTTAGGTGTGGTTTTTATTGGCATTGGCTCAGCGATGAATATCCCGCTGCCTTTAGTGGCTGGCATGATTGTTTGCGGCGCCACTTTTGGCGATAAAATGTCTCCCATTTCAGATACCACTAATCTTGCGGCCATGAGTGCTGGTACCGATCTTTATCGTCACATTTATTCTATGCTTTTCACGACTGTACCCACGTTTCTTGTTACCTTTCTAATTTTTTTAATCATCGGCCTAAACTATGGAGATCAAAACCTAGCGCTTGAAGAAGTAACATCCATTCAAACTGCGCTGGCCTATCACTATAGCCTTGCGCCTTTGGTAACACTATTACCCTTGATTCTGCTAGCGGTACTGAGCATTCGAAAAGTGCCGGCAGAGGTGACTATGTCATGTAGTATTGTGCTTGCCGTGCTAATCGCGATTATTTACCAAGGCGAAAGCCCCATTTCGGTTCTCAATGCACTTTGGGAAAATACGCCTGAAGCTACTGGCATCTCAAGTTTAGACGCTTTACTTGGCCGCGGCGGCATTAGCAGCATGAGCTGGACCTTACTGCTAGCGTTAATGGCAATAGCATTAGGCGGGATCCTTCACGGGGCTGGGTTTCTCACCACTTTATTAGCAGGCATAATTACCAAAGTGCGGCGCACAAGTACTCTTATTGCCACCACTATTGTGTCGGGTTTCTTAGGTAACATGGCAATGGGTGAGGCTTATATTTCCATTATTCTAAGTTGCCAACTCTTTAAGCCAAAATACGAGCAACAGAATTTAGAAAGCGCCGTTCTTTCAAGAACAGTCGAAGAAGGCACCACCATGACCACGGGCCTTATTCCATGGACCACCGCGGGGGCATTTTATACTGCCACCTTAGGCGTAGATGTACTTGCATTCGCGCCTTATGCCTTTTTTAATTATTTAAATGCCATAGTTGCAGTCACAATGGCCGCATTGGGTATTGGTCTTCTCAAACCAAAAGCTATATCAACTGATCAACCACCAATCTAAGGCGGTCAAAATTTCAAAGTGTCTGGCACCTTGAAAAGCATCAAGGTGTCAAATATCAAAGTGTTACTCACATTGAAGAAACCCCATGGCTAAACCATATGTTTTCATGCATTTGACCTTGCTGATTGGAGCGAACTAAATTGCGCGCCGTCCTACAATAAGCCTGAAAACTAGCACGCGAAAATGACTTCCATTGCGTCCATCTCATCAGGGTATATACCGCTTTGGGAATGTGTTCATCTAAACAGTTGGAGGTGGACTTCAAGGTTTCTATCCACCACTTTAATTCTTGTTCTGTTGGACAATAGTTTGTGCTTGATGAGGCAAGATTTTCAATCCAGGTGTCTAGTAATGGTATCGCGTCTTTTGTTCCAGGACAGCCCTGCACTATAGTGGTTGCGGTAATTGCACGCCACCAATATGCTAGGGTATTACGCTTTGCACGCTCGTCTAAATGAGGCAAAATAGACAGCACGCCGTGTAAACTAGTTAAGCCGTGCAGTATAAAAAATTCATTATTACTCGAATATAAAGCGATAGCAGCAACTGCTGTTAACTCTTCAATTACGTGCTTGAGGTCATCTTCTAAAGGGGGCATTTGTAGTGTCGACACCTCATTTAAAAAAGATGCCATAGGTTCATTTGGATTATTAAAAGTAATAATCTTTTGCTGAAAGCCGCCTCTATTTAATTTAGCGTAATCGGGGGTTTTACTGAGTTCATCACTCAATTTCGCAAGCTGGGGAATGCGCGCATCAGTCATAGTTTTCTTTAGCGCATTAATGGGTCGTATTGCATTTGTTGACCACAGCTTATGTTTGCCATGTTCAGAACCTGTTGCAAGAGCTTGAAAGGAAGTTGCTAAATAAGCTAAGCCTTCAGCCGCCATATTGTCAGATTCAACATCAACCGCCCAGCCTAAATGAATGACCGCGTGAAATGCTGAGCCCACTAACCCTTCTGAAAGTGTCGGAAAATACTTATTCAAGCAGGCGCTAAGTCCTAACTCTTGAATTTTCTTGTCAAAAAAATCTCTATACAATGGAAATGCGATACGAGTTGATTGGATGTTGGTACGCCAATTTGCATCGGTGATTTCAGTATAGCCTACAGGATACTCACGAGGTGGATCAAGATCACCTTCCACTCGTTGTGGTGAAGTTGGCAACTGATTTGTGTAGAGCTTTTCCCACCACTGCATTTTTTGATGATCGCCGCCCGCCGCATCTAACACAATCCAATTGTGAGTGATGTGGTTTGATAAATACCCACCATATTCAATATCCCATTTTCGACCGCGGGCAAGCCATTCGTGCAGTGAGTTAGAATAATTAGGTTTCGAATAATAAGGCATAATTACACTCCCTTTTTACACGGGTAAAATGTTATCAGGTTCTTAAGGCTATCAACATTATACAAGCTCTAAGAATAATAGGCGCTATGCCCGCTCTATGCAACCGGCATACAATGTAAACGCAATTGTAATGGTACTGAGTTATTATTCCAATATGTCTCTATACCCTTACTCATAACCAGTTGGTTTTTGTACTAATAAGCGTAAACTGCATTTTGGTCTTGATGATGTGTTAAATCACGCCTACGCAAGAATAAAAAATACAGGCAATTAGTGCGATGAAGAAATTTAAGTTTGTTAACAACCAATCAAAAAGAGAATTCTTGGCCTTGCCCGATAAAATTAAAAAGCGCTTTGCTAATGACTTAAACTCGATACGCCAAAACAAAGAACCATTTAGTAAGTTTAGACACTTAAAGGATAGTGTAGGTATCGGTGCTGTAGAGCTAATAGAGAATGGTAGGCCAGCTTACAGAACTATATATGTGGCTAAGTTTGTCGAGACTGTATTCATATTACACTCGTTTACGAAAACAACAAATGGCGTTGATAGGCAAGCTATCGATACTGCGAAGAAACGTTACAATTTGATGCAAAGAGAAATCAAATGACACTTATATCAATACTTGTATATATATCAATACCGATATATAATATTTGCAAATTGAGCAATAAGGTTTATTAATATGACTCTTGAATATAACAACATCTTTGATGCTATTACTGAGGATAAAGCAGAGGCCTCAGACCTTCAAACACGTTCAGACTTAATGATAGCAATACGCGACATCATAGCTGCGAATAAATGGTCACAAGCAGTTTCAGCAGATAAGATGGGACTAACTCAACCACGAGTAAGTGACTTAGTAAATGGTCACATTGAAAAATTCAGTATTGATAAACTAATGAATTGTTTGTATCGAATTGGCTTTCGTTTTAAACCTGCGTTTGCAAACAACAAGTTAACTATGACCGTTGAAACCGTCCAAGCATAATACCCACCTTCTGATAAGTAATATTTCCAGTAAAATCAAAATATCAATAAGTTAACAAGCCAGCACTTGCACCCTTGTGTATTAGTGCATACTCTGTTGAAAGGTATTTAGTGACAACGATTATTTGTAAGGCTATCTCATGACAACAAGCTCTCCTTTTGTGCATCTATTAGCGCCCTTAGATCTAGGCTTTACTACGCTTAAAAACCGTACTTTAATGGGCTCTATGCATTTAGGGCTTGAAGAAGAAAAAGGCGGCTTTGAAAAGCTCGCCGCGTTTTATGCAGCAAGGGCAAAAGGGGGTGTGGGCCTTATTGTTACCGGAGGAATAGCACCCAATATTGCAGGTTGGGTAGCGCCTTTTGCAGGACGAATGAGCAATAGCCGACATGCTAAAAAACACAAAGTTATTACCCATGCAGTGCATGCTGAAGGTGGCAAAATTTGTATGCAAATACTGCACTCGGGTCGCTACGGTTATCATCCCTTTGCGGTTTCAGCATCTAATGTCAAATCTCCTATATCACCTTTTAAACCCAGAGCCTTATCAGCGCGGGGTATTAAAAGTACGATTACTGATTACGTCGATTGCGCAAACTACGCGAAAGAGGCGGGTTACGATGGCGTTGAAATTATGGGTTCAGAAGGCTACCTAATTAATCAATTCTTTTGTGAGCGCACCAATAAACGAGATGATGAGTGGGGTGGAAGTCTTGAAAATAGGGCGCGTTTAGCCGTTCAAATAGTTAAACAAACTCGCGAAAAAGTAGGTGAGCAATTCATCATTATTTATCGCCTATCTATGCTCGATTTAGTAGAAGGCGGCGCCACTTGGGAAGAAGTGGTGTACCTTGCAAAAGAGATTGAAAAAGCGGGGGCAACCTTAATCAATACCGGCATAGGCTGGCACGAAGCGCGCGTACCCACAATTACCACTTCGGTGCCACGCGCCGCCTTCACTTGGATTACCAAACGAATGAAAGCGGAAGTATCCATTCCACTTATTACAACCAATCGGATTAATACGCCTGAAGTTGCTGAATCGGTATTAGCCGAAGGCCATGCCGACATGGTATCTATGGCGCGTCCATTTTTGGCCGATCCTGACTTTGTGGCAAAAGCCATGCGCAACGAATCTGATCAAATCAACACCTGTATTGCCTGTAATCAGGCGTGTTTAGACCATGCTTTTGAACAAAAGCGCGCCAGTTGCTTGGTTAACCCCCAAGCCTGTTATGAAACCGAACTCATTTTTAAAACCGTAGTTACACCAAAGAAACTAGCCGTTGTAGGCGCAGGCCCGGCAGGATTAGCCTTTGCGACATACGCAGCCGAACGCGGGCACACTGTGCATTTATATGACCAAGGTAGCGAAATAGGCGGCCAATTTAACTACGCGAAGCAAATACCTGGAAAAGAAGAGTTTTATGAAACGCTTCGCTACTATACGCGAAAAATTGAGCTAACTGGCGTTAAACTGAAACTCAATACCAAGGTAGACGCCAACACACTTAAAAACGAAGGTTTTGACGAGGTCATAATGGCTACCGGTATAAAACCGCGCCACCTTAGCATTGAGGGCGCAGATCATCCCAAAGTCATGAGTTATGTAGATGTACTAAGAGACCATAAACCCGTAGGCAAACGCGTCGCTGTAATAGGCGCTGGCGGTATAGGCTTTGATATAGCAGAGTATTTAGTGGAACAAGAAAACCTAACAACTCATCTCAATAAATGGTTATTGCACTGGGGTGTCGATAAAGAATACAAGGCAGCGGGTGCGCTAGCTGAAAAGGAGCTTAATCCTTCACCGCGAGACGTTTACTTACTGCAACGCAAAACGACAAAAGTGGGCAAAGGGCTTGGTAAAACAACCGGATGGGTACATCGTTCTTCATTAGTGAATCATAATGTAAAAATGATGAACGGGGTTAGCTATCAGAAGGTTGACGACGAAGGCCTACATATAAGTGTAAACGATAAACCCATGTTGTTAGCGGTTGATAATGTGATTGTATGTGCTGGGCAAGAACCTTTTCGCGAACTTGAAAGTTCGCTGCTAGACGCCGGTCTGAAAGTGCATGTTATTGGTGGCGCCGACGTAGCAGCCGAACTGGATGCTAAGCGCGCGATTAGACAAGGAGCTGAATTAGCCGCCGAAATTTAATATCTAACAAATCAATGGGCATCATTTTTAAATGCAGCCCATGTTTTCGATTTAGTTAACTAAATCGCGCTAATTCCAGTTGTAGCGCGCTAACCTGCTCGTTTAGGGTATAAAAACTCTGCTGGGTTTTATCAGCATTTGCTGACAATGTCTCTGACGTGTTGGCTAGCCTGTTAGTTGATTTTGAAATTTCAGAAGATGCAAACAACTGCTCTTTAATTGCATCAGAAACACTCAGCATGTTGTAGCTTACAGATGATATATTTTCAGCCACTCTATCGATAATATTTTTCGCTGAATTAGACGAGTTTGATACTTTCCCTGATTTTTCAACACACGATTTCATTTTTTCAACTGACATATCTGATTCTAGAATTAGCGCCGCCGTAATATCACTAATTTGCTCAGTATTTTCTTTAGTACGCATTGCTAGTTGCCTTACTTCATCAGCTACAACGGCAAAACCACGTCCGTGCTCTCCCGCGCGGGCTGATTCTATTGCCGCATTTAGCGCAAGTAGATTAGTTTGTTCAGATATCGCTTTTATCGCCGCCATGACACTTTCAATTTTTCGGCATTTTTCAGACAAACTGATAACTGCAGTCGAGGTATTTGTCAAATCTTGCTGCAAAGATAATACTTCATTATTAGACTCTACTACCACCGCTTTCGCCTCAATGCTTGACTCTTTAGCACCTAGCGATAAGGTATTAACTTCAGCAGCTCGCTGTGCTACCGACTCGTTGTTTGCGGTCATTTCTTCTGTAGCCGCTGCAATAGTAGTTACCTGTCCTGTTGTATCCTCGCTAGCTTGCTTAACGTTGTGAGACAAGTTACCCACTTCATGAGAAACTTGGCTAATGCTTTGCGCCACGCTTTTTGTCTGGTCAATAAACCCTGAAAAGGCATTAATTAGGGTTTCAAAATCTTTTAACGCGGGCGTTGAATTGGATGTTTTGACGTTAAGATTAAACTGGTTTTTATCTTTCATAATAGTACGAATGGCATCAGTCAATTCAAGAGAAGAGGTCCCATCTTTACTTGATTGGATAGACATAAAGCCCAATATGACACCTTCTGCAATAGCAAAAAATGCATGAATTGCCAATATGTATAATGTCAAATAGCTGGCCTCAAAAATAAACACACCGGTGCCATTTGTTTGCAAAGCATAAAAACCAAAATGATGCACTGCCACTACCAATACGCTAGATACAACAACCTTCCAATCGCGATAAATAGTTGTCACAGCCATTACCGCAAAAATTTCAAAATGCATAAAGGTGGCGCCGCTCGATTGCTGTATATGCAAGGCCGCAAATAACTGCGTGGCAACAACAGCAGCGTGGCGGGTAAAGGCGCTGTGTTTTGCAAACATAAACAATGCCAAGGGTAGGCTAATAATAAGCAAACCCGCTAATGTTCCTAGTAAGAATGTGTCGGTGACGTATGCAATAAACATTGTCATAACAAATTGGAAAATCAAAACACTACGGTAAGCTTCGTTACCTTTTTCTAGCCAAGGATATGCCATGTGGAAACACTTTTTTTTTATAGATTTATTGTTATCGGTCGTAACTCTAATAAATCCAATTATTATATCGTGAACACAAGTAAAGCATTTTGAAAATCGCTTCGCTTGATAAAAAATCGTAAACAATAAAATTCAGATGGCTGTCTTAATATAAATCAAGAGTTCATTCGCGGGAAGGGGATGGTTAAATAGAAATCCCTGCAGGGTGTCGCATTTGTGCAATTATCGTGGTCGGTGATTATGATAGCGTCAGCGCTATGTCGATAAACGTTAGCATAAAGGTTTATCGTTTGTGCAGCCCGTGTTCTTTCGGTAATATCAACACCCAACGAAACCATGAATTGCAACTGTCTATCAGAAAGTGCAGAAATGGGTAGTTTGCGGTGACTCATAATATCAGAATGATATTTAAAAGAATTGAGTGTATTAGAAGAATAGAGCCCTATCTTAATAAGTCCAGTAGTTATTTTGGGGAAAGAAATTGCTTTTAGCGGTATTTCGACTTATTCGCTCTTCCTAGGCAAGTATAAGTATTCTGTATGTTGCTATTCCAATAAGTGAGATATTTGTGTTAAACGATGAATCTTTAAGTGGTCAATTTAATTTCTCTCATTTAATGAGCAATCTATTATTAATGTTGGCAACAGTAGGTATTTATATTATTGCCCAGACGATTCGGTTTTATTTGGGTGAGTATGAACTAGATTCAGTGTTTATTTCATTTTGTGTTGGATTTATCTTATTTATACCCTTAGTCAGTTTGCTACTGCATCCCTTACTTTTTTCAAAAAAGACACTGCAACAACGGTCACCCTTTAGCATTTTACTGAAAAACATTGGCTTAGTAATGGTGGTTCAATGTCTCTTTTTCTTAATTTGGATGACCGACGCTATTGCTGTTTACAGTATTTATGTTGATCAAACTTCCTTTCTAGCTAAGGCCTTTAACATTACCAATGACAATAGAACAGACTTAAGCCGCCACTTTTTTTGGGGCAATTTGTTATTGGCTTGGCTTTTATCCTTAGTTTCGTTAGTTATTGGCGTACTTCCTTGCTTAATTGCGCAGCTAAATAATCAAGGCGTAGTGAAAAACTTTGTTGTTGCCATTTCGTTTGCTAAGCAAAATAAACGAATTTTTCTGCTTTACGCCTGCATAATAGCGCTGGCGATTGTCTTACCTTTACTATTTGTGCCCCATTTTTTCTTGGTCAGTTTCCCAATTGCCTTTGTGTTAATATTTAAGCATTTATCTCGCCGCTTTGTAGCCTCAACACAAATTAAAAATAGCGTTCATTAAACTACCTTATGCTTAAAAATAGATAATCATAAATAGCTATTGCCCACACTAATGTCGCCAATAACAGTGCCGTCAATACACCTGCTGAACCTAAGTCTTTTCCGCGACCAATCAGGTGATTGTAGTCAGGGGTAACGGCATCGGCAATCGCTTCAATTGCCGAATTCACAATTTCTGAGAATAGCAAAAATATTAAACTCGCCATCAACATAAGCCAATGCAAGGTTGATTGCGCAATAAAAAAACTAACCGGCGTCAACAGAAAGCTAACAACGGCATATTGTCTAAAGCCTGATTCATAACGCCAAGCGGCTGCATATCCTTTTAATGAGCATCGTATTGCACGGGGTATACGCTTAATACCCGACTCATTTTTATGGATATCTAGGTTTGGCCTATCAGTCATCTTGTATATGCTTTGTTGAAATTAGTCATCTTTAAGGATAGCGACTTTGTAAATATGAGTAAAAATTTATTCAATTTGCGTTACCGCTATAGGCACCGACTCACTCAGTATTTGATTGGCAGCGTATGGGTCAGGATGCTTTTTATGTGCCGGTAGAGCCGCTATTTCGTCAACCACCTGCATACCTTCTATTACTCTACCAAATACCGCAAAACCTTGTTTATCTGGATGACGTAACCCTTCTGCATCAAGCGCGGGATTATCATCGATGGAAATAAAAAACTCAGTTTGTGCACTACCAATATCGCCTCTGGCAAAAGAGACCGCACCCCGCGTATGCTTAAGGCCAGTTAACATTGTAGATTCGTGTGAAATAGGTGCCAAAGCAGGCGAGAACGGTTCATCAAAATTTGCATTTAATCCACCTTGTAGAATCGCAATTTTAAGCTCATGGTTGTCATTAGCATGGTTAACCGTTCGATAAAAAGATAAACCATCAAAGTATCCTTCTTTAACATAGGAAAGAAAATTATTACTGCTAATAGGCGCGCTTTTTGTATTTAACTCTATGATTATATTGCCATATTGGGTTGCAAATATAATTCTTGGAAACTGGGTGTTTTGCGCCGTTACGTTACCAGCATGGAAAAGTAAACTAAAGACAACAACACTAATGAATCGGTAAAAGTAATAAAGCTTGGTTTGCGGGCTCAATCGAGCTATTAAGCTTTTCATATTTCTCCTTGGCACAATACTGATTGTATTTGCACTTTATTTAACATCTGTTTTCATGGCATGTCAAAAGCAAAATGATAGGAAACTTATGCTGTGCGCAATAGAAATCGGGATAGTATTTATAATTGGAGTTGTTATTATATTACTTAAGCACATGCACGCTATAGAACAAGCTAGCAAATTCTGTTCTTATCAATTAGCAGCACTAGCCTACTATAATGGCTGATGTTAACGAAACTCTTTTACCTATGGAT